>WNGE01000011.1_pt1 | contig 266117 bp, 263 predicted proteins | sample 5400651 | NCBI WGS metagenome assembly WNGE01 (sample SAMN13153370, study PRJNA577476) | soil metagenome | isolation source: 60 cm soil or saprolite under grassland replicate 2 | place: USA:California | collected 2016-06-15
AAGGCAATGCCCCAAGTCATATCCACACAGCAACCAGCACAAGAAACGGCAACTAGCGTAATTACTGAAACATATGGCACGCCTATTTTAGGTATCCCACAGGAAGATGAGCTTAGTAGGAGGAGACAGGCGGAGATCATCCGCAAGCGCAACCTGTTGATCCTGGGTATCGGCCTCACTGTGCCCGTAGTGATCCTGAGCATGTTTTTCATGAATCGTTTTCCTGGTGAAAATTATCTCTTACTTGTTCTTACAACCCCTGTGTGGGCAATCGTTGGTTGGGAGTTTCACCGGGGCGCTATCAGGTCGTTGCGCCATGGCAGTGCGAATATGGATACTCTCGTCTCACTCGGCTCAACAGCAGCCTACATCCTGAGCGTTTTGGCGACCTTCTTTCCGCAAGTTGTTGGTTCCGTAACCTTCTACGACACCACGGCTCTGATCGTCACATTGATCTTCCTGGGTAAGTATCTTGAAGCCCGCGCGAAAGGGCAGACTAACGAGGCGATTAAGAAACTGATCGGGCTACAGGCCCGTACGGCTCATGTCGTGCGTACAGGGCATGAGCTCGAGATTCCTATTGAGCAGGTGCAGGTCGGTGACGAACTGATAGTGCGACCGGGTGAAAAGATCCCCGTTGATGGAACAGTTCTCTCTGGTATCTCATCGGTCGACGAATCGATGATTACTGGGGAAAGCATTCCAGTGGAAAAGATTGAAGGTGAATCACTCATCGGGGCAACCGTCAATCAACGAGGACTCTTGCGCATGCATGCTACGAAAGTCGGGGCAGACACTGTACTTGCAAATATTATTCGCTTGGTCGAACAGGCCCAGGGATCGAAGGCTCCGATCCAACGTCTTGCAGATACCATTTCGAGCATTTTCGTTCCTGTTGTGCTGGTGATTGCGGCTTTCACCTTCATTGGCTGGGCAATTATTGGTCATGTGAATGCCATTTCGAGCAGTCCCTGGATAGTTGCCATCGTAGCTGCGGTTGCGGTGCTGGTGGTAGCCTGCCCGTGTGCATTGGGGCTTGCCACACCGACCGCCATCATGGTAGGAACGGGCAAAGGCGCCGAGCAGGGTATTCTGATCAAAGGTGGTGAGAGCCTGGAACGCATCCAGGCGGTGCGTACAGTCCTGCTAGACAAAACAGGAACCATTACCAGGGGCAAGCCGGAACTGACCGATGTGATCTCACTTGATACTGTTCAGACAGACGACATGCTGCGTCTTGTTGCCGAAGCGGAACGAGGCTCAGAGCATCCACTGGCGGCAGCCATCGTCGAGGGTGCAAAGGAACGAGGATTGGTACCCGGTGCTGCACCCGAGTACGTTCTGGCGATTGCTGGTCGAGGTCTGGAAGTAACGGTAGAGGGACATGCGGTACTCATCGGTACCCGCCGTCTCCTGAGTGAACGTTTTATCAAGTACGAAATTCTTGAGGAGCAACTGGTTGCATTGGAGCAGCAGGGCAAGACAATCATACTCGTCGTCATCGATGGCACAGTAGCGGGACTAGTCGGTGTAGCCGATACGGTCAAGGTTGGCTCAGAGGAAGCCATCAAGCAGTTACATGCTCAGGGACTCACAGTCTGGATGATTACTGGCGACAACCAGCGAGTGGCACAGGCTATTGCAGCGCAGGTTGGTATTCCTCACGAACATGTGCTGGCAGAGGTTCTTCCAGAAGACAAAGCCAACCAGGTCAAGCGTTTACAGGCGCAAGGTCTCGTTGTGGCATTTGCGGGCGATGGCATTAATGATGCTCCTGCATTAGTGCAGGCGGATGCAGGTATTGCGATGGGCACAGGCACAGATATTGCGATGGAGGCTTCGGATATTACCTTGGTGAACGGCAATCTGAAGAGCGTCGCAACGGCACTGACGCTCTCACACGCCACCCTGCGCATCATTAAACAGAATCTCTTCTGGGCTTTTGCCTACAACGTTATCCTAATCCCAATAGCGATTTTTTCGCCTGTGATCCCATTCTTGCAGGAGAATGCGCCAATCTTCGCTGCGGCGGCGATGGCGTTGTCATCAGTGACTGTTGTGAGTAATTCATTGCGATTACGTAAGTTCGGACAAAAGGGAAATGAGTAGTGGAAGAAGATCGATGGCGAGATTCTCCTCTTGCACGAAACAGTTAATTTATGAGCACTTGATAATCCAGGTTACGTATAGGTAAATCATTGAACATCCCCCACTATGCCTTTTTTTGAAGCAGAATCTGTGTAACAAAGAGAGAAGTTTCTTCTGTTTTGCTTCTATCAACAATTGCGAAACATTGGCAAGTGCAAATTATTCGTGCTATACTATGCTTTGTGAGAGGGCCTTGCCATGCTTCTCTCGTGCATACTGATCTGTTCGTTATGTCAATGCTGTACATTATTTCTGTAGCGCTACTTGAAGCCATGAACGATGGGGTTCTGCTATCGTTTCCTTTGTCCCCAACTTGGGGGAGAAGTACTTTCAGGAGATTTCATGAGCAGTAACTTTGGTCTTTCTTCACTCTCACGGGTGTTCAGCGAAAGCGGTCATGAGGTACGTGTCAGAGTCATCGCTATCTATACTTTCCTGGTGAGTTTTAATGTCTTGGTTTGGGTTCTTTCTTTCATCGTATTCGGACGATCTCCCGCCCTGCTACTGCTAGCATTAACGGCCTATACGTTCGGCCTACGTCACGCCTTCGATGCAGACCATATCTCGGCCATTGATAATGTCACTCGCAAGCTGATGCAGGAGAATAAACGACCTGTTGCTGTCGGCTTCTTCTTCTCGTTTGGCCATTCTACAATCGTGGTGTTGTTGACGGTCTTCATTGCAATCGCTGCCGTCGCCGTGAGTAATTTTGACTATCTCAAATCGCTTGGTGGGCTGATCGGTACATCCGTCTCGGCGCTCTTCCTATTTCTCATCGCCATTATTAATATCATCATCCTCCTGGATATCTACAAAACGTTTCGGGAGGTGAGGAGTGGTGGTGAATATAACGACAAGACGTTGGACGAGTCATTGAATAAACGTGGACTTATGGGACGCTTCTTTCGTCCGTTGCTCAGAATGACGGACAAAAGCTGGAAAATGTACCCTATTGGCATTCTTTTCGGACTAGGTTTCGATACGGCCACCGAGGTGGGGCTCCTGGGGATCGCGGCGACCTCGGTTGGAAAAGGTGTTCCCCTCGTGGCTATTCTAATCTTCCCCGCATTGTTCACTGCCGGAATGTCCTTGCTCGATACCACTGATGGCATTTTGATGCTGGGAGCATATGGCTGGGCCTATGAGAAGCCAATCCGGAAATTGTTCTACAACTTAAACATTACCCTCGTCTCGGTCATTGTAGCCCTGGTCGTTGGCAGCCTCGAGGCGCTCAACATTTTAGCAACAGAGTTGAATCTGAGTGGCCCTGTGTGGGATCGGATCGGCAACCTGAATAATAGTTTTGGCTTGCTGGGCGTCTTCATTGTCCTCCTGTTCCTCGCAAGTTGGGCCATCTCAACCATTATCTATAAAGTGAAGCGCTATGATGAGTTCGAGGTCAACATAGCGCCCGGATCGAGTGAAATAGCCATTGCTGAAGGGAATAGCAAGTTCAAGGTCATGTCATCTTCCAGTGAAAGATGAACAGGATCACTCTCGAAAGCATCCAAGGTATTAGCATGTCACTTTGTTAAGCAAGACAGGAGTGATATGACTTGGAGATGGTCATATCGCTCTCGTCCCAGAACCATGTTTGCTCTTTATTTCGGGAGTTGTCACTTATTTCAAGTAACGGCTGACAAAAAAGTCTGCATAGTAATTCTCCCAATGTGCGCCGGGTGCTTCGCTCATCTGCTGTTTATCTACCAAAACCAGTAAATAAATCAAATCACTTTTCAACAATTTTGCATCAAGTAGTTTTTCAAATCCTTGTTCCAAAAGGTGTCCTGCGTACCAAATTGACCAATCCGGATCAACTCCATCGGTTGCTTTATAAGCGACGTGATGATCCTCAGCAGTTTGATGGAGTAGAGCAGCAATAGTTTCTTTCCGCTGTCTTTTTTCTTCATTCATGGGTCATCTACTTTCTTTATTTGCTTTCTTGAATCGGAGAGAAGAACCAACCAGCACATCAAGCTTTCGTAGTGCGTTGGAGTCACCATTTACGCATCTGGACAATGTTTACTATATCATGTTTCTATCGTATTGTAACCTTGCAATTTGTTACACTTCGCATGTTCTGTAACGAATTTGCGTGTTGCTAGACCATATTTCCGAGACATGGAAACTATGATGAAATGCTCAGGCATCTAACCCAGGGCAAAGAGGCTATCAAGGTCTACATCGAGGTCGCGCAAAGTTTGTAGGAGTGAAATCCTGGACTAACCTGACAGGTTGTCCTGCGAAAGATAGAGGATGATAAACATGATACATAGCACAGCACATGATACAGTACAGACCCTGGAACTGAATACGGAGCGTACCAGACTTGCTCAGGCGCATGAGAATGCACAACCCTGGTATCACTGGGGGCCGTATCTCACTGAGCGCCAGTGGGGGACAGTTCGTGAGGATTATTCACCTGCTGGTGCTGCCTGGGACTTCTTTCCCCACGACCATGCTCGCTCTCGCACATACAGATGGGGTGAAGATGGCTTGCTGGGTATAAGTGACGAAGAGTGTCGGATTTGTTTCGCTCTAAGCCTGTGGAATGGAGAAGATCCCATCCTTAAAGAGCGCCTCTTTGGCTTGACCGGCTCAGAAGGCAATCATGGTGAGGATGTCAAGGAATATTATTGCTTTCTTGACAATACTCCAACGCATTCCTATATGAAGGCGTTGTATAAATATCCACAATGCGCTTTCCCCTATGAGGAACTGGTGGCAGAAAATCGCCGTCGTGGACGAGAAGAACCGGAATATGAACTGATCGATACAGGCGCATTTGCCGAGGATCGCTACTTTGATATAACTGTTGAATACGCCAAAGTCGATCCTAAGGATATCTTGATTCGCATCACTGCTATAAATCACGGTCCAGATGCAGCACCACTGCATCTGTTACCCACGCTCTGGTTTCGTAATACCTGGGCGTGGGGTTCTGACGATCATGATCCTATACCGCGTCCAGAATTACGCGCCGTACATGTGCCTTCAGTTCTCGATGGTGAGGAGGGTTACAGTCTCGTTCATGCGACTCATAGTACCTTAGGTGAATACTGGCTTGCGAGCCGGTATAGCGGAAAGCAGCCACAGTTGTTGTTCACGGAAAATGAGAGCAATGCTGAGCGGTTGTGGGGCGTGCCGAATCGCACTCTTTACGTCAAGGACGGCATCAATGACGCTGTAGTAAATGAAGTCATTGATGCCGTTAATCCGAATAATGTCGGTACCAAAGTTGCGGCTCACTACGACTTTTCCATAGCCCCTGGAGCCTCACAAACGATTATACTGCGTTTATCAGCTACTCAACATATAGCTCCTTTCGAGAATGTTGAAGAGGTTTTCAAGGCACGTCAGGAGGAAGCTGACAGTTTTTATCTGGCGTGTGGTGCAAAAAATATGTCAGAGGATGCTTGTTTAGTGCAGCGGCAGGCATTTGCAGGCTTGTTGTGGAGTAAGCAGTTCTACTATTATGATGTCGATATGTGGCTGAACGGTGATCCGTTGGGGCCACCACCTCCAGAATCACACAAGCAAGGGCGTAATGCTGAGTGGCGACATCTCAATAATGCTGATATCATCTCGATGCCTGACACCTGGGAATACCCCTGGTACGCTGCCTGGGACCTGGCGTTCCACTGTATTCCGTTGGCGCTGGTCGACCCCGATTTCGCCAAGAAGCAACTCATCTTGCTCCTGCGTGAGTGGTATATGCATCCCAATGGTCAACTTCCGGCCTATGAGTGGGCATTCGGTGATGTGAATCCACCTGTCCACGCCTGGGCTGTATGGCGTGTTTATAAAATCGAGAAGCGCACGACCGGAAAGGCTGATCGTGACTTCCTGGAGCGCATATTCCACAAGCTACTACTGAACTTTACCTGGTGGGTAAACCGTAAAGACAGCGAGGGACACAACGTCTTTCAAGGCGGCTTTCTGGGACTGGATAATATCGGGGTCTTCGACCGCAGCGCGCCACTGCCAACTGGTGGGCATCTTGAGCAATCGGATGGGACTGCCTGGATGGGGATGTACTGCTTGAATATGCTCATGATTGCTCTCGAATTAGCTCGTGAAAACCGAGCGTATGAGGACGTCGCCACCAAGTTTTTCGAGCACTTCCTCTACATTGCCGGTGCGCTCAACAACATTGGTGGAGAAGGCATCTCACTGTGGGACGAAGAAGACCAGTTTTTCTACGATGTGCTGCATATGCCAGATGACTCGCATGTCCCGTTGAAAGTTCGTTCACTGGTGGCGTTTATTCCCCTCCTGGCAGTGGAGACGATTGAACCTGATTTGCTGGATGCATTGCCTGATTTCAAGACGCGTTTGGAATGGTTCCTCGAGCATCGTCCGAACCTGGCAAAACTGGTATCACGCTGGCACGAACCGGGAATGGAAGAACGTCGCCTGCTGGCATTGGTACGTGGTCATCGAATGAAGCGCCTGCTCAAGCGTATGCTCGACCCTGAAGAATTTTTGAGTGACTACGGCGTCCGTGCGATCAGCAAGTATCACGCGGAACATCCCTATGACTATCGTGCGCATGGTATGGACTACGTCGTCACATACGAACCGGGTGAGTCAAGCACTGGACTCTTCGGAGGGAATTCCAACTGGCGAGGTCCAATCTGGTTCCCCATCAACTTCCTGCTCGTCGAGACGCTGCAGAAGTTTCACCACTACTATGGTGACGATTTCTTAGTGGAGTGTCCCACTGGTTCGGACCAGAAGCTCACTCTCTGGCAGGTCGCTGATCAGCTCTCATGTAGACTTACACACATCTTTCTGCGTGGAGAGGACGGACGCCGCCCTGTCTTCGGCACGAACGAGACGTTTCAGACCAACCCACAATGGCGTGACTACCCGTTGTTCTACGAGTACTTCCATGGCGATACGGGCCGAGGCGTCGGTGCAAGTCATCAGACGGGTTGGACGGCCCTGGTGGCAAAGCTACTAGAGCAGACCGAGGGAAGGTAGGCTTCTAGCAGAAATTCGCTTGCATCGACAATGCTACTCATATCAATCTGTTCTCTCTACCACAGTCGTAAGACATTTTGTAGTGCTAGTTGACCATCCACGTAGTTTGTTGTTCCAACGTAGCGGCGTATGAAGTGGTTATGCCCATTGATAATGAAGTCGATATTCGCCGTTTTATTCTCCTTGTTTCTAATTTTCCTGGCTGTTAGTGCCTCTGGTGAATGATCTTCCACAGTTTTTCGGGACTGAAAGGCATCTCAACGTATGCTTCACCCAGCGCATCTGCCACAGCGGCGGCAATTGCCGGAGTCGAGCCAATCGTACCCGCCTCACCAACTCCCTTCACACCCAGTGGGTTGACGGCCGTTGGCGTGATCGTATGATCAAGCTCGAAGACTGGTAGTGTTGAGGAGAGCGGCAGCGCATAATCCATGAGTGATGCCGTGAGCAATTGCCCATCCTCGCCGTAGACGACGCCCTCACAGAGCGCTTGACCGATGCCTTGCGCAATGCCACCGTGTATTTGACCGGAGACAATCATGGGATTGAGCTGGCGTCCACAGTCGTCTACCGCAACGTAGCGGGTGATCTCCACTTCGCCAGTGTCCTTGTCGATCTCCACCGTGCAGATATGCGTGCCGAAGGGGAAGGTAAAATTTTCCGCCTCAAAGAAGGCCGTTGTCTCCAGTCCAGGTTCGATACCTTTGGCGAGCAAGTTTGAGGTATTGGCGGTCAATGCAACCTCGTCGAACGCGACCGATTTTTGTGGCGAGCCGGTGACGAAGAATTTCCCCTCTTCCAGCGTGACATCTGCGGCACTGGCCTCCAGGAGACCAGCGGCGATAATCTTCATCTTCTCCTTGAGCCTTTGCAGGGCGGTGAAGAGAGCGGGCCCACCGACGGCCGTTGAGCGGCTCGCATAGGTGCCACGTCCTTCGGGGGTGGAGTCGGTGTCGCCATGCAAGATCACGACTTTTTCTATCGGGATACCGTACTCATCGGCGACAATTTGCGCAAAGGTCGTCTCTGATCCCTGTCCATGAGGAGAGATGCCCGTGTACACCATGACGGTCCCTGTTTGCTCGACGCGAACACGTGCGCTCTCAAAGGCCCCGAAAGGGGTGGAGCCTTTGGGACCGAGACCACAAATCTCCACGTACGTGCAGAGGCCGATACCCAGCAGATTGCCTTCCGCACGTCTCTGGGCTTGCTCGGCCCGCAAGTGCTCGTAGTCAATCAGCGCCATGGCCTTTTCGAGAGCGGTGGCATACGCGCCGCTATCATAGGTGGGACCGGCTGAAAGCTTGTGTGGGAACAACTCCGGTTTGATGAAATTAGTTAAGCGTACCTCTGCCGGGTCTTTGCCCAGTTCGCGGGCTACCAGGTTCATCGCGTGCTCTATCAAATAGGTCGCCTCTGGACGACCAGCACCGCGGTAAGCATCGGTGGGCGTCTTGTTGGTGAAGACGAGATCGAGAGCTGTATAAGTATAGGGAATGTCATAACAGCCATCGACCATGGGCAGTGTGAGGGCCAGGGCGATGATATCGGTGAAGAATTGGAGATAGGAACCGAGGTCGGAAACGACGTGGACCTTCAATCCCGTCACCTTGCCATCCCTCGTGGCAGCGACCTCGATGTAGTCGACCTGGCCGCGCCCGTGAATGGTGGACGTGAAACTCTCGTTGCGGCCCTCAATCCATTTGACCGGGCGGCCCGTTTGCATGGCAGCAAAGGCGACCAGGGCCTCTTCGGGATAAATATCTTGTTTGCAGCCAAAGCCACCCCCCACTTCGGGAGCAATCACGCGCAGCTGGTATTGGAGAAGCCCCAATTGCTCGGCCAGATAGTTGCGGAGCACGTGTGGCAACTGTGTCGAACTCCACATCGTCAGTGTCTTATCGGCCTTGCGGAACTCGGCTACCACACCGCGTGTCTCCATTGGAGCGGGAATGAGGCGCTGATTGACCAGGCGAGCCTTCACGACGATACCCCCTTCAGCGACTGTCTGTGCGAAGACCTTGTCTATCTCATCGGTAGACGGATGCTGAGAGAAGGCCAGATTGGTGCCGAATTCCTCGTAGAGCACAGGTGCGTCAGGCTGCATCGCCTGCTCAACATCGATTGCTACGGGAAGTGGCTCGTAGTCAACATCGATCAGCTCGAGAGCATCGTGGGCGATATAGGGGTCTTGTGCGATAACGACGGCAACCGGATCGCCATAGAAGCGCACCTTGCCCTCAGCCAATGGGCCACGCCGTCCCATGCCTTTCTCGATGTGGGGAGGAAGGAGCACGCCCACCGACATATTACCGACCTTGCCATTGAGGTCCTCGGCAGTGTAGACGGCCACGACGCCGGGATGTTTGCGTGCCACCTCCGTCTTGATGCTTGTGATGCGTGCATGCCCATACGGACTGCGGAGAACAGTCATATGGAGCATCCCAATCAGTTTGATATCATCAACGTATGTTGCCTGCCCCGTAATCAGACGGGGGTCTTCACGCCGTTTGATCGATGCGCCAATCATCGTCGCAATGCCCATGTGTGTCTGCCCTTTCTCAAATATCAAGGAATGAAACAGTGCTGTGCTGTAGATATCAAAGACATCGTATACCAGGAGAGAAATACGAGTAGCGCATAAAATCGTTGATGAGTAGAAGATAGCACACAGCAGACTCTGCTGTCAATCGCTGTGTCTCTCTAAGGCAGGGCTTTTTGGTGTACCCGTACTACCGCAAAAGCTTGCAGCACAGTAACTGCAAGGCCTCCTCTGGATGCGCGCAAAAATGCCGCATCTGCGAAGCCACATTCGAGACCTGGAGCCAATCCATCAAGGCGAGGACCCCTCCATTGAGGGCAGCTAGAGCTTGAGGAGCGCCCGTAATCCGGACCTGGCACGCATCTTCCCCGAGGGTGACATCTCGGCGATAATGCAGCCGATTTTCGATGTGCCAATGGGCCTGTTGCAAGGCGAGCAGGCGCGAGGCGTTGGCTTTCTTTCTGGGAAGGTTAGTCACCCCATAGACTGTCTCCTCGCGCACTTTTTCGCCATCTTGCACGTTTCGACGTAAGCGAAAGACTTGGGCGACCCCAGCCCACTCGGTCTCAAACCAGGCATTCATCTGCGTACTGGCCCATAGTTGGCGGAGTTCTAACCGGCCATGTCCTTTGTGCACCTGTCTGCTATACTGCCACTCCTCTTGCTCAGCCTCGGGGTCGCCAAAGAAATCCAGCAGGTCTTGATACATCTGTGGCTGATTCTTTTTCACGATGGGAAGACTAATAGCCTCCATACCCATGCACCCAGGCGCACCACTTCTTGTGCGTGTGCATGGCATCCGTACTGATGATACGTCCTTTCACGAGCGCCGGATGCACGAGCGCGGCGGCAGCACTGATCTCATTTTCCTTACTGCGCACGGCGCGTTGCGTCAAGACGATGCCACTGTGACACTCATAGAGGGATAAGAGATGCACCGATGGCTGTCCCTCGCTCTCATGTCCCAGCGTTCCGCGTAAGGTTTTGCCATCCATCGCCACATGCGTGAGCGTCTCTTCCTGTTTCTGTGCCTGCAAACGGCTGGGTTCTGTCTCACATTGTTCCACGGCTCTCGCTTTGAGTAGCACCCCCGCGACCACGGTGACGATCTGCTCGGCATCACAGCGGGCCAACGCCTCGCTATACGTGGAATTGGTCGGAAAGCGCTTCGGCCAGTTCAATTGACCGCGCAACCATGCTTGTCGTTCTTTCACAAGAGTCTACAATGCCATTCACGCTGGTTTCTCCAGCCAATTTTCCGAGCATCAACACCGTCAATAACAACGGCAACGGATAGCGTTTGCCTTTCTTCCCGCGTCCATCTCTCACCTGTTCAAAGGCACCATACAAGGAGGCCGGATCGATGCTCAGGGCTTCAGCTGTTCCTTCGTCTCCATGCTCACATATGCTAAGGTACATCTATGCCATTTCTCGCTTTCTCTAGGAGTGTTTTGGGATTTTCCTAGTATAGCAAGAAATGGCTCACTTTTGGCGCTTTTCGGGTACACCAAAAAGCCCTGCTCTCTAAGGAGACTGCTAGCGAAGCTCGCTTGCTCTAGTGGATGGCATCCTGAGCCACCAGGAGAGGTCAGACAAAGCTTTGGCTTAGCGCGGAAGGCCGTCGAGCAGTGGGCCGCGTCCAAAGGCGTCGAGATAGCACACATCAATGATCTCTTGGAAGCTCACCTGGGCCTGACCCATGGACTCGTTCCTCTGACAATGCTGGCCGCATTGCCGAGGAACTAGACCGCGCCAAACACATTTTGCGGGAGACGATGCGTGATCTGCTCTTCGCCTGGAGCCATCGTTGTGCTTTGCCAAATGAATCGTCTCTGTAGGACAATATCTGGTAAATTGACTGAAAGATGCGCAGTTTTTGAAAAAAAGGGAAATCTATGCCTGATTTTAGCATACAAGAGATCGAACCGGGTGTGAAACTAAGCTCGGAGGCCAGACTCCGAGCTCTCAGCCAGCTCTTGCATGGTGACCGGGCTCGTTGCGACTTTCCCGCCATGACGGCCATCTTCCACTTTGTTAGGTGGGGCGGATGGACAGTCGTGGTGGAAGACGTTGCGGGGGTCCCAGCGGGCCTTGATCTGCTGGAGCCGGGGATAATTATCCTTGTAGTACAGCGTGTGCCAGGGGACCCCGGAGGTGTTCCACTCTGGATCAGCCAGATCGACGTCGGGGTGGTTGATCAAGGCGCCGTTACCAACCCCGCTGGGCACGGGCACGCCACCGGTGTCAGCGAAGAGGTCCCGGTAGAACTGGCGTACCCAGACCAAGCTCCGCGCTTCGTCCTGTGGGTCTTGCCTGGCGGTCGAGCAAGTCATGGTGAGAATCGATTCCCGTTGGGCTGAGGCCGTCGCCTCCACGACCACCTCGACGCCGTCGAGGTGGTCGGCCGCCAATCCGTGCTGCCTGCACAAGTAGCCGAAGGCACCGCCGAGCACGTGTCCACCGACTCCGATGCTGGGGCTGATGCCAGCTGGGATGGTCACTCCCCAGCCCAGGAACAGCTTCCGATACACCTCGCTGAGCGTGGCACCGGCTTCGACGGCGAAAGCATTCATGTCCGAGTCGTAAGAGATGCTCGTCATCAACGAGGTGTCGATGACAACTCGCACCGCTGGGTCGGCCACAAAGCCCTCGAGGCAGTGCCCTCCACTGCGCACAGCCACCCGCAGCTGGTCCCGCACCGCCTCCTGCACGGCGTCCACCACCTGCGAAGTTCCGCCGACGAGGCGCACATAGTCGGGCTTGCCTGCGAAGCGCTTGTTGAAGCCCCTACGGACGAGGTCGGCGTAACGCAGATCATCCGGTCCGACCTTGTCCGAAGCAACCCGTGGATGCTGGTGTGAATATAATGGATGGTAAGTGTTCATCTCTGTTCCCCTGTGAGTTGTGTAGGACTTGCCTACCAATCATATCAGCTTTCCATGCTTTTCTCAACCGCGGCACATTGGTAAAATCGTCATGGATTCAAAGCAAGGGTGCTCACCAGACGATGGATGGTGGCCATAGAGCGTGGAGGGGTTTGCAACGCCAGTCCCTCAATGAGGGTGACGGCCTCGGCAGGCAAGCGACGCGACTTCCCTTTGTCAGAACGCGCCCTGGCATCTGCCAAATCAGCCAAGCCCTTTTCACGATAGCGTTTGACCCATCGCTGGATGGTGCTGGCAGGGAGGTTGTGGGTACGTGTTAATAGGTTACGTGAGCCCTAGTATTTCTGAACAAATAAAAGGAGAAATGAAAACATAGAAAACTTGTCAAATACCCGTAACTGTAGTAAAACCGAATCTATAAAAGATGAACGTCTCTCACAACCATCGTTTTTCACGTTTTTCTTAGTACTCAGTTTCTACATTCGAGCACTCGACGAAAACGAGTGAACTTCAGTTGAAAGGACATAGAAAATGGATGAACTCGTTTATATCTCGGCGACATCACTAGCGCGAGCTATTCGTGAGAAGCGGGTTTCTTCGCATGAAGTAGTAGAAGCTTATATCCATCGTATCGAAGCTGTAAATCCACAACTGAACGCAGTTGTGCAGTTGACCGCTGACACTGCCCTTACACAGGCTAGACAGGCCGATTTTGCTCTTGCGCGTGGGGAGATCAAAGGGCCACTGCACGGCGTCCCTATCACAATCAAAGACTCGTTCGATACTGAAGGTATCATCTCCACAGCAGGCACCAAAGGCCGCGCATCCTACGTCCCACAACAGGATGCTACCGCTGTAGCGCGTATGCGTGCGGCAGGAGCAATCTTACTGGGGAAGACCAACCTTCCAGAGCTATCTCTAGCATATGAGTCCAACAATCTTATCTATGGACGAACGAACAATCCCTACGATCTTTCACGCACGCCAGGGGGGAGTAGTGGGGGAGAATCCGCTATCATCGCAGCAGGAGGATCGCCTTTCGGTTTGGGTACTGATGGATTCGGTAGCATTCGCATACCCTCCCATTTCTGTGGTATTGCCGGTCTCAAGCCAACGTCAGGGCGTATACCTTTCACTGGCCTTCTGCCTTCTGCCTTTGGTGCATCCGCTAGATTACGCCATGTTGGTCCCATGGCCAGGTATGTGGAAGACCTCGCTTTAACGCTCCCGATCCTGTCTGGAGTAGATTGGCGCGATGCTGCAACCGTTCCCATGCCGCTTGATGATCCCAGGAATGTTGAACTCAAAAGCCTGCGGGTGGCATTTTACACTGATAATGGCATTATGACACCAACACACGAAACCATCGGGACCGTGCGAGCCGCTGTACACGCTCTGGCCGATGCTGGTACATTTGTGGAGGAGGCGCGTCCTGCAGGCATTGAGCAAAGCTACGCGATCTTTCGTGATCTTTTCGCTGCTGATGGCGGCGCAGGCGTACAGCGGCTCCTACAGACGGCGGGAACGAAAGATATTCACCCTTTTGTGCAACAGTTTGGTGAGATTCTGCGTCCACATGCAATGACAACTGCCGAATTCGGCGGCCTTCTTGTACGCTGGGACATGTTCCGTAGTACTCTACTCTCATTTATCGAGAAATACGATGTGATCATTTGCCCTGTGTGCGCAACACCAGCGTGGCCGCATAGCTCTACTCTTACGGAAGAGCAGTTCATTGCCGGTAGTTATTCTATTACCTGTAATCTGACGGGATGGCCCGGCGTAGCTGTGCGTGGTGGCACATCGCCAGAAGGTTTGCCTATTGGAGTACAGGTGGTAGCACAACCCTGGCATGAAGATGTCGCTCTGGCAGTTGCGCAACACCTCGAGACTGTTTCAGGCGGTTGGAAGCGTCCTAACTTATAGGAGTGGACTTATTCTTTTACTCTCTTAGCATTTCGTTAGTTTTGCTACGAAATTCCGCTTCAACAATATCCTTGACAAGTATCATATATTCAAGTAATCTATTGAATATTAAAATGTTTTTGTTACCAAGTTCGGAGTGATATGAGCAAGTTAGACAAACGCGCTTTCAAGAATCGATTGTATGAACAATTTGCTCGCATTGGCAAAGCGTTGTCGAGTGCACACAGGCTTGAACTGCTCGAGGTGCTTGCCCAGGGCGAGCACAGCGTGGAAGTGCTAGCGCACGAAACAGGGATGTCGATAGCCAATGCCTCACAACATCTGCAGGTACTGCGCGCTGCCCAACTTGTCGAGGTGCGCCGCGAAGGTGTTTACATCTACTATCATCTGGCTGACGAGCATGTGTTCACCCTCTGGCAGACCATGCGGCACGTAGGAGAAGCTAGCATAGCAGAGATTGATCGTATAGTCGATACCTACTTGCACGATCGGAACGTATTGCAGCCAATAGGTGCGACGGAATTGCTCCAGCGCCTGGTCAAGGGCAATGTCATCCTGCTCGATGTGCGTCCGGCTGAAGAATATGCTGCCGGACATCTTCCCAATGCCCTTTCCATGCCTGTGACAGAACTGGAGGCTCGACTGCCAGAGCTTCCCCAGGACAAGGAGATCGTGGCCTATTGCCGGGGACCTTATTGCGTGTTTGCAGATGAGGCTGTCGCACTGCTGCATTCCAACGGATACAACGCATGCAGGCTCGAACAAGGACTTCCGGACTGGCGGGCTCTGGGGCTACCAGTCGAGAGCGGAAAAGGAACACACTGATGAAGACAATCGATGTCGAGACCTTGAGGACATGGCTGGAAGAGGGGGTACCAGTTACCGTGCTGGATATTCGTCCGATGCATGAGCGTGTGGAATGGTCCATTCCTGGAAGTATACACATCGATGCGTACGATGCACTCAAAGCCAACGATCCCAAAGCGCTCGCCAACGTGGAGTTTCCTGGCGAGATGCCGGTGGTGACCGTCTGTGCTGCTGGCAAAACGAGCCTGGTTGCCGCCGAGCTGCTCCAGGCACAGGGGATACAGGCGCTTTCCCTTGACGGTGGCATGAAGGCGTGGAGCCTGGCCTGGAACACTGCTGAGGTGTCTGTAGCGGGTGAAGCTGTGCATGTTGTTCAGGTGCGGCGCACAGGAAAAGGATGCCTCTCGTACCTGATTGGCGCAAAGAATGAAGCGATGGTGATTGATGCTTCGCTTGACTCACAGGTCTATATCGATCTGGCATCAAAGAGCGGTTGGCAGATCACCAGCGTCTTTGACACGCACATTCATGCCGATCATCTCTCACGTTCGCGCCAGCTCGCCGAACGCAGCGGTGCGATGCTCTTTCTGCCTGATCAACAGCGTGTCGGCTTCCCTTTTACCGCTATGCAAGATGGAGACACACTCGCGACGTCTTCTATGCTGCTTACGGCTCTGCACACGCCAGGTCACACCATGGAAAGCACGTGCTACTTGCTCAATAATTATCTCCTTTTCACGGGTGATACCCTCTTCCCAACGGGTATCGGACGACCCGACCTGGAAGCGGATGAGCAGCAGGCGCGCCTACGCGCTTCCGCGCTCTACCACAGCCTGCACAAGCTCCTCGCGCTCCCCTCAGACACGCTAGTGCTGCCGGGACATACCAGCACCCCTGTGCCATTTGATGGTATCCCTAGCGCTGCGCGGCTTTCCCAGATCGACGAAGAGGTTGGGATGATCCATGCGTCACGTGAAGCGTTTCTTGAGCAAATCATGATGCGTCTTCCACCGACGCCCCCCAATTACCGCCAGGTCGTCACGTTCAATGAGATGGGGCTGTTGCCTGAAAGTGGCGTGACGGATCTCGAAGCAGGAGCAAATCGCTGTGCCATCTCCTGACGTCACATCACTTTCTTCGCAATACGAACAATGGAGTGCAAGGAAGGAGTCTTTCCTGTAAGGAGGTCATGATGAGTGACAGTTTACTGACAGAATCCAGTCTTGACCTGGGTCGCTTGCGTCAAGCGATCCAAGAAGCATACGCGGCTGTGGCACGAGATCCTGGTCGAGGCTATCACTTCCACACGGGCCGTCCACTTGCCAGCATGCTTGGCTACCACGATGACTGGTTGGAAGGTCTTCCGGAAGGCTCGATCTCGTCTTTCGCTGGCACGGGCAATCCCTTTCGCATCGGCCAACTCCAGCCCGGTGAGCGGGTTGTCGATATCGGCAGTGGTGCTGGCATCGATAGTCTGATCGCCGCGAAGATGGTCGGTCCAGACGGACAGGTCATCGGAGTCGATATGACAAGGGCGATGCTCGCGCATGGCGAGAAAGAGTGCTCGCGAAGCCGGGGCAGGCAATGTAGAGTTCCGCGAAGGCTTGGCCGAGTCGTTACCCATCCCTGATAGCTGGGCCGATGTGGTCATCTCCAATGGAGTCCTCAACCTACTGCCAGACAAACTCGCTGCCTTGCAGGAGATGGCTCGGGTACTCAAACCCGCGGGTCGCCTCCAGATCGGAGATATCCTGGTGCAGCAAGCGGTGCCAGAGGACGCGAAACAGCAGATCGATCTGTGGACGGGCTGAATTGCTGGTGCTCTGCTGGAAGCAGAACTGAAGGCCACGGTCGTGGCTGCGGGATTTGTTGACTTCGAGATCACCTGGCAAGCGGACGTCTTCAGTGGCGCTCCTCAAGCGAGCAGTGCCGCAGAATTTGGGACACAAGGCATCAACTTCCGCGCGCGCAAGACGGCACAGGGAGGGAGTGGCATGCGGCGAGTGCCTCTCTCGCATGTGAAGTCCCCGTAAAGCCCACTGCACTGCAGGGTGCCGATGCCTTGCTCTGATGCAGGGGATCAAGGCCCGCTTTCGCCTTGAGATGCTTTTTGGGGTCTACGATGTGAAGGAAACAATACACAGGAGCAAAACCGCTGTGCCATCTCCTCACGTGAACAGATTGCCTCCTCAAGGGGCAAAATCAGTCGTTCAACTTGGATTGCGCGCCAATTGGCAGCAGTTCACGCTCCTGGTCATCATCAATGCCTTCGTCGGCGGGATGGTAGGACTTGAGCGCAGCATCGTGCCTCTGCTTGGCCAACAAGTGTTCGGACTGGCATCCACCATAGCGGTCCTCGCCTTCATTGTGAGCTTCGGTATCGTCAAAGCGGCTTCCAACCTCTTCGCGGGTCGACTCAGTGACCGCATTGGTCGCAAGGGGGTGCTCATCACGGGCTGGCTGTTTGGACTGCCTGTGCCATTCCTCATTATATTTGCTCCGGCCTGGAGTTGGGTTGTCTTCGCTAATGTGCTGCTCGGCATCAACCAGGGCTTGTGTTGGTCCACCACGGTCATTATGAAGATCGACCTGGTGGGACCGGCCCGCCGGGGATTGGCGATGGGCATCAACGAAGCGGCTGGCTACGGTGCGGTCTCCCTGGCCGCCATCGCTGCTGGCTACCTGGCTGCAACTTATGGGCTACGGCCCCAGCCGTTCTTACTTGGTATCCTATTCGCTATAGCCGGCCTGTTGCTGTCGATCTTCTTCGTCCGTGAGTCGCAAGGACATGCGCGCCACGAGGCAGCGCTTCTGGCTCGACCATCAGGGCAAGCAGCAGAATCCGCGCAACAGACCACCGACCAGGCGACTCTACAACACACGGCACCATCATTCAAAGAGATTTTCCTGCTCACATCCTGGAAAGATCGCACGCTTTTTTCTGTCAGCCAAGCCGGGCTAGTGAACAACTTGAACGATGGTCTGGCCTGGGGGTTGCTGCCGCTCTTCTTCGCTGCTGGTGGACTCGGTATCGCGCAGATCGGACTGCTGGCCGGGATCTACCCGGGCGTTTGGGGAACCACTCAACTGTTTACAGGTGCCCTCTCCGACCGCGTTGGACGGAAAGGCATGATCGTAGTGGGGATGATGCTCCAGGGGGTGGCCATCATCTTGCTTCCATTTCTCCATGGCTTTTGGTCTTGGGCGGTTGCGATGGTGCTGCTTGGGCTGGGCACTGCCCTCGTCTATCCAACGCTGCTCGCAGCCATCTCGGATGTGGCACACCCGGAGTGGCGCGCTTCTGCAGTGGGCGTCTACCGGCTCTGGCGTGATAGTGGATACGCCATAGGGGCATTGCTTGCCGGGGTACTGGCGGGCTTGTTTGGTGTGCCATGGGCGATTGGCGTGATCGGTGTGCTGACGTTCCTCTCAGGAGTGGTGGTCAAGTTCGTGATGTCTGAAACGTTGCCTCGTAAACGGTTTGTGCAAAAGCCAAAAACGTAATGGGGATCTGGTTGTCTTGCATGTGTGAAAAGCAAGCGAAAGAGTGGAGCATAAGGAAGCTGGATGACTCAGCAGCTTTCTTCGTGAGAAGTCGTTTCGCTTCGTACGGCTCCGCTCAGATTGGTCCCACTGAGGTCGGTCTCTTGTAGCTGTGCTCTACTGAGATCGGCTCCCCTCAGATCTGCACCGCTCAGATGAGCTCCCCTCAAGTCTGTTCCACTTAAATCTGCCAGGTAGAGATCTGCCCTGGTAAAATCTCCTCGGCGCAGGTCTGAGCGGCTGAGGTCTACCCCACTCAGCCAAGCCTCTTGCAGGTTCGTCCCAACGAGATTAGCTCGCACAAGACTAGCCTCACGCAGGTTAGCCCGACTGAGATTGGCTCCGCGGAGGTCGACTCCTCGCATGTCAGCTTGACTGAGATTGGCTTCACTCAGGTTGACTCCGCGCATCACAATACTGCTGAGATAGGTTCCCTGCAAGTGGGCTTGGCTGGAAGAGACATCGGAGAGGAGCGCTCCCCTCGCGAGAGCTCGCCCTACGTCTGCTTCCCGCAGGTTTGCTCCCCTCAAGTCGGCATGTTCGAGGATGGCACAGGACACATCGGCCCTCACGAGACGAGCTTCACGGAGCACAGTTTCGCTCAAGTTGCTCCGCTTGAGACGCGCTCCACACAGATTGGCCCGAAAGAGGTTGGCTCTGCTCACATTCGCTCCGGTGAGATCCGCTCCCATCAGTTGAGCTTCGCTCAGATCTGTCCCGCTCAGATTGGCCTCGAAGAGGTTTACTCCGATGAGCTTCGCTCTCCGCAAGGAAGTTCCCTCCAGGTCCGCTTTCCTGAGGTCTGCGCCATTCAGGTTCCCCTCCTGCACATCCGCTCCACGTAACTGTATATCGTGCAGGTTCGCATCCCTGAAATCAGCACTGTGCAGGCTCGCTCCTGTCAGATTTGTCTCGCTCATATTGGCCCAGTTGAACGTAGTCCAGTCCAGGTCAGCTTCGGAGAGCGTTGTCTGTCTGAGATCAGCCCCGCACAACATCGCCTTCGTGAGGAGCGCACCGCTCAGGGATGCTTGTCTGAGATTGGCACCGCTCAAGATTGCTCCTCGCAGATCGGTGCTTTCGAGAGCGGCCTTCTCGAGATTGGCGCCGTGGAAGTTCGCGTGATCCAGGTGCGCACCACTCAGACTTGCTGCCACGAGATTGGCACGGCTGAAGTCAGGTCGTATCTCTCTATGCTTTGCTCGCCACGTATTCCAGACCTCAACACCCATCTTGAGCAATGTGAGGTGCTTCCGATTTGCCATTAGGTTCTCCTTTTTCGAGTAATCTCCGCCCATACGATTGACCGCTGCTATCTCTGATATCGCTCATCAATGATAGAGGATGGGAGTCAGTACCTGGAACCAGGCAAGATTCATCGCTTTTGCCCCCTCTGCGCTGGGGTGTATTCCGTCTGCTAGGAAGTATGTTGTCTGATGAGTCAGAAACAACTGGTAGAGGTCGGGGCCACTTATAAGCCCATGTGCTACGCTGACCTGATCAATGACAGCATTGAGAGACTGCACCTCCTGATTGAGGCCTTTCACCTTCATATAGGGGAGATGGGTCAGTACCGGCACATGCCCAGCTTGTGTAATTTTGTTCACAAGCGTCTGGAGATTCGCACGGAAATGATCCGGAGATACCTGCTTAAAAGCATCGTTCGTGCCCCAGCCCAGCAGCCAGTAGTGCATATCGGGGTTGAGCGTTAGCCAGAGGTCTATATTCTGTACAGCGCCATCAGAATCCCAACCTCCCTCTCCTCCATCGAGCATCGCAGGGAAATGCTGCGGAAAGGATGCATGGATGAGTTCTGCAAAGGACGGCTGGCTTGCATCACAGCGATCATAGGCGATGGCAGTAATCGAATCTCCCGAGAAGAAGAACGTATCATTCAAGCTGGTAGAGACATCGTAGAGATCTATCTGGTCTATGAAGACGTACGGTTGGCTGGCTTGAGTTTGTCCCTTGGTGATGGTCATCTTCACCCACGATTGACCCGCGAATGGGAGAAGGTGTTCGCGGACACGAGTATGATTCCCAGTTACGGTCACAACCGTTCGCCACGTTCCATTTGCTCCATTCGTACTGTCTGCTGAAACAGCAATTGAGTAATCTTGCGGGCTTAAGCCCTTCGCGCTGATGTAGTCAAAAGTGTAATCACTGTCCCATGTCAAGAGCAAGCGAGTTGGCCCGGCCCCGACGTGAATGGCACACCAACTGGGGAGAGCAGAGAAGCTAGGGCGCCAGAACAACCAGTCCCCGTAGAGTCCATTGATACTAGCTCCAAGGCCTCCTGCCCCTGCATCGTTTCCAGAACAATAGATCTGCTTCCCTCTCGAGATGAGAGGGCCTGTATGCGTAACAGAAGCAGTTGTTGGGGAGAGTGCAGTCACTGGAGCACTCTCTGCTTGAACAGGTGTACCCGAAAGGCGATAGAGCTGGATGAGATTTCTCATAGCATAATACTGCGGCTTCGGCTGATTTGTTTCGAAATCAAACATATCGAGACGGCCATAGCCGCCGTAACTCGCAATATCAAACTGGCAAGCAAAAGCGACGCCAGCGAGTGCCATGGAGCGCAACGCATCAGTGCTGAACCTGGTGATAAAATTCGAATCGTCTCCGTAGGCAGGGGGAGGTGTGCCTGGATTGTAATTCCATTCAGTGATTCCTACTGGTATGTCTTTACCCAAGATTTCGCGTACCAACGCCTGTACCCCCTCTGCTACCTGACCATAGCTGCCGGCCTTCTTCAGGCACGACTCTTGAGTATCCTGATAGCAGGGATACCAGTGGAAACTCACTGCATCCGGCAGAATACCAGACGCCTTGACTCCCTCCAAAAACGCTCGCATGAAACCTTTATTTCCCTGATCATTGGAAGTGACTGGTCCAATAAATGTGGCATTGGGATTGATTTTCCGCAAGAGCGGTATAGTGGTATTCCATTGCTGCAGATAGGTTTCGATCGAGATACCATGGTCATCTGGCTCATTCCCGAACTCATAGAGCTGGCACCGGGAACCTGCATAGGTGACAACATGTTTGTCAAATGCAACAGTAAAGATGTCCTGTAACACTCCCAGGCACGTCATGCCACTGTTCACAACCGTCTCCAATCGCTGCTCAATTTCCGCATCGGTTGTGTGATGGCCATCCGCAGGACTTTTGTCGAAAAAGAACGTCCGCATGAGGGAAAAATGAGCAGCTTTCAGTGCCTCTTGAATTTCGGGACTCGATTCAACATTATTTTGAGACCACTCCTGCGTATCATTGGCCCCGAAGAGGAATGACGAGACTCCTTGTTTCCAGATATGTAGTCCAGGAAGCCTTTGTGCTACTGATGATAACGAAGACTTCTGGAGTGCATTTGATGAACACCCAACATTTGAGAAGATAATGACGATGAACACACTCCTCCACATCCACCCGAAACACGTCTTCCCCCGTAATCTATGCTGAGATCTCATTTCCTCAATCCTCGATTGCTTTCCCCAATAACTCAGAATTGGAACCAATCCCATACAAATATACACTATGGTGGTCAAACATTTCTATTACCCATGCTCCCGCTATTAACGCCAATTTATACTTTGGCGTTAATAGCCAAGGCAACTATCATGCGTGCCTCATCTAACATCTGCTTCTCTTGAAGAAACGAACATGACCCTCTGCTCTATACAAGAAGTGGAAGAAAAGCAGGGCTGAATGTGCTCTATACTGCACGCTGACCTCTCGAAATTCTGTTCTGCTCATGTGCTCTCCATTCCTACAAAAAAGACAACGAGCATGAGATACTGTAGCGACATATTCCAGTGTACAATTTCTCTCATCACCTTTTCAACTCACTCTGTTCCCTAGCTGAGAGGATTCCTCACTCTTGCACAGAAGGCCGCTTGAGCCTGCACGAGCAAGACCTTTCAATCGCCATGTATTCGACCTAGATTCACTGGCTAAAGGCAGTGGAATGGGATATCATGGCAACAGGCTCCTTCTCAAAGGAAGAAACTCCTTGCGGTCCACATGAAAGGAAGATGAAAGAATGGTAGATGAATCGCGCGGCATGGTGGCATATGATGGCGAGGCAGGACCTGTTCAAACCTACCTAGCAAGGCCATCAGGAGAGAAACCTCGCCCTGCAGTCATTGTTATTCACGAGATAGTGGGACTGACCGATCATATCAAACGTGTCGCTGATCGGTTTGCGCAAGAGGGATATGTTGCATGTGCTCCGAATTTGTTCTCGCGGCCTGGGCTTGCGGAGGTGATGACTCCCTCAAATGTCGGAGTAGCGATGCAGTTCATGATGACCATTCCGAGGGATAAATGGTCTGACCAGGCATATATACAGCAGACTGCGTCGCAACTTCCCCAGGAAAAGAGGGAGACGCTGCTGCGGGTGCGCTCGGTGATGTTTGGAGGTATCCCAAAGGATCGACTGACCCAGGACCTGGTGAAAGCCGTAGACTATTTGAATGCCCAGGGTTTTGTGCAGAGCGGGAAGATCGTCAGCGTTGGCTTTTGCTTTGGCGGAGGTATGTCAATCAACCTGGCCTGCCATGCCACATTGGCTGCAAGCGTCGTATTTTATGTGCATTGCCTCACCAAAAATCTTCCCCGGCGGCTTGCTTAACTGGTGATCAGGAATTTCTGGAGGGATTCGCGGCTGATAAAACTTACTGGGACGATCGTCCTCCGGTCGGCAGTCAGGTCGTTTCAAGAATATCGAGCGTGTGTTGATTGGTATGCGCTGTGCTGTAGAGGTGAGTGGGGGGACCATCGTTCCTACGAATGCCGGTATGCTTTTCTTCGGGTATAGCCCACAGAACCATATCCCTCAAAGTGAGGTGGTGTGTGTGTTGTTTCGAGAAACGGTTGGGGCCAGCCGGTATGCTGATCTTAAAATTGTGACGGGGACGCTCCAGGATGTAATAGATGGTACCGAAGCGTTTCTTAATCGGTATATCGCTGTAGGAGCGCGCATTGAAGGATGGAAGCGGATTGATATCCCTGAGTATTCCATTGAGGTGCTACGTGAGGCTGTTATTAATGCGGTAGTACATAGGGATTATAGCAGGCGTGGTGAGAGGGTCCGTGTCTTTTATTATCCCGATCGGGTAGAGGTGCATAGTCCCGGTTTATTATTGCCTGGGATCACTGTTGAGCAGATGGAGCGCGGTGTGGTACAGTCGAAGCTACGCAATTTTATACTGGCCGGTTTATTAAGTACTCTCCTGGGTATATGGAGCAAATCGGGAGTGGTGTCAGATTTATGTTAGAAGAGACGAAACGGTTAGAACTCCCTGCACCGCAATTTCGAGAGATGAGCGAGTTTATTGTGACATTTCAGAAAGCGCTGGCTTTACGTGCTCCAGAGCCGCCAATGCAGTATCAGGAAAAAACGCTCTGGGAGGGTAGTGAAGATTCCCAACCTGAGATAGTGGTCCAGGATCGTCGTGTTGAGCAGGTAGAACTGAGATTGATACAAGCGTTGCAGTATGTTCAGAAACATGGCTTTATCACGAATGGGATCTATAGGCAATTGACCGGCGTTACAGATAGGACGGCTCATAGGGATTTGGAAAAATTGGTAGAACGAGGACGGTTGAAAGGACCAGGCCAAAGAGCAGCGCGGCGTTATGTGTTAGCGTAATGGTGATAAGTATGGGAGACAGGGTGGTGAAGAAAAAGGTGTTGTTTCTGGGAGTATGCTTTTGTGAAGAAAACGAACCGACACTAAGATAGTACAAAATCACTATCTCAGTGTCGGTTTCCCATTAATCCACCACAGCTACATGGTAAATGACCCGACATGTGAGCCGTTTTTGCCCTGAAACATAAGCACTCGCCCCCAATCATGAGCACCGAGAGGAACGTATCTGGGCAAACCGCTTCACATCTGGGGCATCAGCATAGAATGTTGTACATAACCCGCTCGCGACCTCCCTTGCGCGTCCTTGTCGTCTGGATATTGTCTTTCCAAGGCTGCCAGACGAACTGGCTGATACACGAGAACCGTGAGACAGAACGACAGGGAGAACGAGGATCGATAGTGTTGGCGAATTGGTTTCCCAAACTCACATCAGGAATACTTTGTTCTTCATTGTAAGCTCGATGTATGATTTCGCCAACACTATCAGGATGCATGTAAAATTCTCTCATCAGCCTGGAGAGCGGTTCTCGTCTTTCTCATCTGCCAGCTCGATCCTGCGCCGCTTCCCGCAGCCGTTGCACGTCGCGCATCGGTGGGACACCGAAGAGGCTTTTGTACTCCCGATTGAAGTGGGAGGCGTCGCGATACCCCACGCGATAAGCAGCACTTGCCGCGTCGAGGTCTTCGCTCAGCATCAGACGGCGGGCCTCCTGCAGCCGCAGCCGCTTCTGGAATTGCAAGGGGCTCATCGCAGTGACGGCCTTGAAGTGGTGATGGAACCCCGAGACGCTCATGCCCAGCTCGTGCGCGAGGCTCTCAATGCGCAGTGGCTGGTCGAAGTCTCGGCGGAGTCGCCCGACTGCTCGGGCGATGTGAGGGGTGTAGCCCCCCTGGATCGCCAGGAGACGGAGCCGGGTTCCCTGCTCTCCTCTCAGGAGCCGGTAGATAATTTCCCGCGTGATGAGCGGCAGGAGCACTGGCGCTTCGGCAGGGGAGTCCAGGAGCCTCGTGAGCCGCACGATGGCGTCCAGCAGGTACCCATCCAACGGGCTGACGGCGATGGCCCTCACATCAGCATCATCTCTCGGCGAGGAGTAACCGGCCTCCACCATGACCGCACCGACGAGGGTGGGGGCGAGTTCCAGGCGCAGACTGAGGTAGGGCCGTTCCTTCGATGCTTCCAGGACCTGGCTGACGCGGGGCAACTCGACAGTAGCAAGAAGATACTGTGAGGGGTCGTAGCGGTAGCGACTGTCACCGAGAAGGACCTCTTTGCTGCCCTGGGCAATCACACACAAGGATGGCTTGAGTACGCTGTGAAGCGGCTTTAGAGGCAAGGAGGAGCGGGACAGGTGCAGCCCTTGGAGCGGCTGGACGGTCCCATCTTCGCGCATGGCCAGCGCGATCCGCTCAACCAGTTCCTCGCGGTGGGCTTGCATCAGTTCGGCCTCGCGTTCTGCCCTCTGATGGATCATGATATTCATCGGCACCTCTTCCCTTGTTTCTCCCTCGCTCATCTGGAAGATGTGCAGAATCAGACAAGCATTTGCGACAATCATTCTACCACCCTATGCTCCAGGGCGTCTATAATTACCACCAGACAGAGACTATTCTTCTCTGCTTTTGCAGACATGCTGGACTTTTCTTCCAGGGAAGAGCCAGTTGTGAGAGAGCATTGGACCTGCCAGACAGACAATAAACAGACAATCAGAAGAAGTGAAGAGGAGAAAACGATGAAAACCAAGCGTTTAGGACGCATGGGCTTAAAGGTTTCGGAAATTTGTCTCGGGACGATGACTTTTGGAAACCAGTGCGATGAACCGACTTCACGCGCCATTATGGACAAAGCGTTCGACTACGGGGTCACCTTCTTTGATACCGCTGATGCCTATCCAATTGGCGGTGCTCTGGAGAGCATGGGCCGCACCGAAGAATATATTGGCAACTGGCTCAAAGGGCGACGCGAACAGATTGTGCTGGCGAGCAAGTTCTTTCTCCCGATGGGCACTGGTCCAAATGATCGTGGCGGGTCGCGCAAGCATATCTTCCAGGCGGCCCATGCCAGCCTGCGCCGTTTGCAGACCGACTATCTCGATCTGTATCAGATGCATTTTCCCGATTTTGAAACGCCGCTCGATGAGACGCTCGGGGCGCTGGATGACCTGGTTCATAGCGGCAAAGTGCGCTATATCGGCTGCTCCAACTATCCCGCCTGGTTGCTAGCCAAAGCGTTGTGGATCAGTGAGAAACTCGGACTGGCACGCTTCGATTGTGTGCAGCCGCGCTACAATCTCCTGTTCCGTCACATTGAAGCGGAACTATTCCCGCTGGCTCTGGATCAGGGGATCGGCGTGATTAGCTACAATCCGCTGGCAGGCGGTGTGCTCACCGGGCGCTATCAGGTCGGACAAGCTCCCCAGGAGGGAACACGCTTTGCCCTTGAGAATGCCGGGCAGCTCTATCGTGCTCGCTACTGGCAGGAGGCGCCGATGCGTGCCGTGAACCAGCTCAAGCAGCTGTGTGATGAGCGCCAGGTGCCGGTGGCGCAGGTGGCTCTCGCCTGGGTGCTGGCTCAACCGACCATTACCTCAGCCATCGTGGGCGCGAGCAAAGCTGAGCAACTTGATCAAACGCTCCCCGCCGCTGATCTCACCCTCGATGAGCAACTGCTCGCAGCCTGCGATGATATCTGGTATCAGCTCCCCCGTGAGCGCGACAAAGATATCGCATTCCGCTAGCTCTGTCAGAAGAAGCAGATTACTTCCAGAATTGACCGAGAGTAGAAAACAGGAAGAGGAGAAAAACATGAGAGCAACCGTGTATCATGGGCCTGGAGATATGCGCATCGACCAGGTCCCCGATCCCAGCATTCAGGCCCCAACCGATGTGGTTGCCCGTATTACGCATGCGGGTATTTGTGGCTCGGATCTGTGGTCCTATCGTGGCATCGATCAACGTGAGCCGGGAGATCGCATGGGACACGAGTGGATGGGGATTGTCGAGGAGGTCGGGGCGCAGGTGCGCACTATCAAAAAAGGGGATCGCGTGATCTCACCTTTCTTGATATCGGATGGCACATGCGAGTTCTGTCGTGAAGGTTTGCCAAGCTCATGCGTGCATGGAGAGCGCTGGGGTGGTCCCAATGATGGCGGTCAGGGCGAAGCCGTTCGAGTCCCATACGCCGACGGCACCCTGGTGGTCGTTCCCCTCTCGGTTGAAGGCGACGAGCATCTGCTCAAGGCAATCCTTCCCCTCACCGATGTCATGGCGACAGGCCATCATGCTGCCATCACCGCAAGGGTCAGGGCAGGCAGCACGGTGGCAGTGATTGGCGATGGAGCAGTTGGACTCTGTGGAGTCCTCGCTGCCAAACGTCTGGGGGCCGAACGCATCTTTCTCATCGGACACCGGGATCAGAGGCTGAAACTGGCGCAAGCATTTGGGGCCACCGATGCCATCACGACGAGAGATGAGCAAGCAGTGCAGGAAGTGCTTGAGCAGACGCATGGTGGGGCCGAAGCGGTCCTGGAGTGTGTCGGCACGCTTGAAGCCATGGACATGGCGATTCACATGACCCGACCGGGGAGATCAGTCAGTCTCGTTGGTTTTACCCATGTCAGCCAGGCTCCTGATCTGATTCACAGATTGTTCCAGAATATTACCATCACCGGCGGCGTGGCACCTGCGCGCGCCTACCTGCCAGAATTGTTGCAGGATGTGATCGCAGGAAAACTTGATCCGTCACCCGTCCTCGACATGACAGTCGATCTTGATGGGGTTCCTGCCGGATACGCGGCGATGGATACGCGTCAAGCCATCAAAGTGATGATGCTTCCGTAGAGACCAGAGTTATTCTTCAATCAACAAACGATGAGTTCGAATCACCAAAGTTGAGCCAGATCCGAAAAGTGAGCACTTGACGCGAATGGTGAGCAGTCGTGAGCCATCGGAGGTTCGCATGGCTCACGACTCGGTTGTATCACTCAACAGCGGGTACATGCACAAAGGAGACCTCTATGGCACAGACAGATTTTCGCACCGCCCTGCAGAGCAGCAATGAACTCGAGATCACCGTGACCGGTCGAACGTCCGGTCGATCCCTTACCTACCCCGTGTGGTTCGCCCTGGAAGGCGACAAGCTCTATCTGATCCCGGTGAGGGGATCAGATACCGAGTGGTACAAAAACCTGCGCAAGCGACCTTCCATCCGCCTGGAGACCCGTGGGAAGACGCTCACCACGAGCGCTCGTCTGCTCACCGATGAGGCGCAGATCGGCAAGGTCCTTGAGAAGTTCCGAGACAAGTACGGGAGGAATGTGAAGTCCTACTACCCCAAGCTCGACGTTGCCGTCGAAGTCCCGCTCGCGTGAGGTGCTAGCTCGGGGCTGGCATGCGCATTTCACGCTTGAGCGCGATCTTGGCGGCTATCAGCGAGACGTCTCGCATCTGATGCAAGCTGCGAGAGCTCTTCTCGGTGGGGCGACTTCTAAGCAAGAACGTCGCCCTCCCCTCCAAGGGGTGAGGTGAGCGTGTCTCGTTGCTCGTGTCTTTCGTTGTTTCCACTACCTTTCGCCTCGCACGACGCTCTTCGTGGTTGAGGGGAAGGTGAGAAAAAAGGAGAAAGAAGCCTATGTGTGCAACCGTCTTTCACGGCCCCTTTGATGTCCGGGTCGAACAGGTAAGAGATGCCGCACTGCAGGAGCCAACCGATGCCGTCGTTCGCATCACCCATGCCTGCATCTGTGGGTCTGATGTATGGCCCTGCCGAGGGTTAGAACCGTTTCCACCAGGGGGACGGTTGGGCCATGAATGGATGGGAATGGTGGAAGACGTGGGATCGATGGTCTCGACCATCAAGCGGGGAGATCGGGTAATCGCCCCGTTTGCCTTTTCCGACGGCACCTGCGAGTTCTGCCACAAAGGACTCTACACCAACTGCCTGCATGGCGGCTTTTGGGGACAGGATCATGATGGAGGACAGGCCGAAGCTATTCGTGCCCCCTTTGCCGATGGTACGCTGGTCGTTGTTCCTCCCAGCGTTGATCAAGATGAAGCGCTGCTCAAGGCTATTCTTCCTCTGACGGACGTGATGGGAACAGGCCATTATGCAGCCGTGTCGGCAGATGTGCATGCGTGGGGAACGGTTGCCATCGTCGGCGATGGGGCCGTGGGCTTGTGTGGGGTGCTGGCAGCACGACGCCTGGGAGCCCAACGCATTCTCCTACTGGGCCATCAAGGGAGCCGCCTGGAACTGGCACGCCGTTTCGGCGCAACCGACCTCATCACGAGTCGCGGTGAGCAGGCCGAGCGTGAAGTGATCGAGGTGACGGGAGGGGGAGCGGAATCGGTGATGGAGTGCGTCGGCACGAAGGAGTCGATGGATACAGCCATTGCTATCGCCCGTCCGGGAGGAAGCATCGGCTACGTCGGTGTGCCTCATGGCAGCGAACACCCCAATCTTGAACGGCTCTTTTTTGGCCATATCGCCCTCCGAGGTGGGTCGGCACCTGTTCGGGCCTATCTGCCCGAGTTGCTCGCTAATGTGCTGGCTGGACGTCTCGATCCTTCACCTGTGCTCGATCTCACCGTCGATCTCGATGGCGTTCCATCAGGTTACGCTGCGATGGATCAGCGCAAAGCCTTGAAGGTCATGGTCCGGCCTTAGAAAGAGAGGAGAAAGAACATGTCTGAATCTCAAGAACAGACACCTGCACAGAAGCTAATTGGCGACTTCTCGCCGAAGATGATATCGCTTACTGACGATGTCCTGTTCGGTGACGTCTGGGAGCGAGCGGAGCTCTCTAAACGCGACCGTAGCTTAATTACCGTTGCAGCATTGATTACAGGTGGCAATACTGAACAGCTATCAGGCCATCTGATGAGAGCGAAGGATAACGGTCTTACTGAGACAGAGCTAAAAGAAGTCATCACTCACCTGGCGTTCTATGCTGGTTGGCCAAAGGCAATGTCTGCCATTGCAGTGGCAAAACACGTTTTTGGCGAGGAATGAGTGACTTCTGGCACATGACGTGAGATGGAAGCGCGTGTCGAACATGCAGCCCAATTTTTTGCGCCCAATGTTCGACGCCAGGGTCATGAGCCCGGTCTTTTCGTTCGATCATTGGGAGCAATCACCAGATTGGAAGGAAGTTTCTGGTGGAAAAACCAATTGTGGTTCCTACACATATCGTTTCTACAGACCAGAGGATGAAGATTCTTCCGTTCATCGGGATCGGCTATGGGTTCTTTATGGTGCTGCTGGATACCACGATTGTCAATGTCGCTGGACCGGCAATCAGTCATGATCTTGGCGGTGAGGTATCGGGCTTTCAGTGGGTCGTCAGTGCCTATACCCTGGTGTTTGCCAGCCTCTTGCTCACAGCAGGAGCGCTCTCTGATCAGTTCGAGGCCAAACACGTTTTTCTGATCGGCCTTGTTATCATCGCGGCGGTGACGATGCTGCTCCTGTCCATGGGGATCCGCAATGCGTGGGATGTCGTGACCTACATGGCCACTGAACGCTCCCAGCCACAGGATACAAGCCAGGACTAGCACAAGCCTGGCGCAGGCTCACTGGCGCAGGCTCAAGTGCCGTGGGGAGGTGCAGAGTGGAAAGACCCTCCACCATGATCTTGATACGCCCGGAGTTCTCCGCAAAAGCCTCGCTGCGGATGAGCCGCGTGGTGGGAGAAAAGCGTCTCTGGCACTCCGAGTGTCACTGAACTGCTTGCGTTCCCGGGCCACAGCAGGCATGTCAATGCAGGTGCTAAGAGCCGGTTGGGAGGCAACATCGTTTCAGCATCGGCTTCGCGCAGTGTGGTATAGTGACCAGGTACAGACTGTCCGGCCATCAACTACACCGATGGCGCCCATCTCTCTGAGAAACGATGCCAAATTCGATACAGATCAGCACAGCCAGTCGACGCTGAGATAGCCACGGTCCTGCTTTACGCAGCGTACACGCATACACACGTCACCTATCCTCTGCGAGAAGAACACGAGAGCGGGTTGATCGAGCGTTTAGAGCACTTCTTCCGTCGGGACGGCAATCGTTTTACCTATCAGTACATCCAGGTCGCTGAGCAGAGCTCAGAGGTGGTCGGGTTGGTTTTGAGCAGATGGCGGGTCGAGATGAGGCACGGCTCAATGCCGCCGTTGGAAGCTGGCTCGAACGGGAGGCGCAGGACGATGAATGGTATGTCGATGCGCTCGCCGTGATCAAAAATTGGGGTCGCAAGGGGATCGGCGCGTGCCTGGTGCAAACTGCGGAGCGGCAGGCGCACCAGCACCACTATCCTAAAATTGCTCTGCATGTCGCTCAAGGGAACACACAGGCATTGAATCTGTATGCGCATCTACACTATGTGGTCACCCAGCAGACCTTCCTCTATCAATGTCCCTTTGTACGCATGCTAAAAACATTGGAAAACTGGGAACAGGGAAACGACGGAACGGAGAGTACGCAAAGGCGTTCTCAATGAATGTGGAGGTTCTGTGGCAAAACATGAGGAAGAGGAACATAAGCTGCACGTTCCACGCTCCTGCTGGTGCCTGCCTCCTTAGAAATGCCTCCAATTGTTACAAGCATCAGACACGAGGATTACTGGGAAGCATTCAAAAGAGTTTCTCGCATGTCCATTTTTGTCGTGCAGAGCACCTCATTTCCGACATTCCTTGAGCGACTCCAACTGCCCAAACATCATTCAGTTTCGTTCAGTGGTGAAACCTGGTATTCAATACAACTTGAACCTGATAAAAATTGAGTTGCAGTTGATCGTCTTCTCAAGTGCAATCAACAAGCAGACCTGCGGTCAACGCCAGGATCTCATCACCAATCACCTTGTCCAGCGATACATTCCAGGGTGATACGAAGAAGGCCGGAGAAGATCGACGAAACCAAAAAATAATAAACTTTTAGAGAAATGCATCTTTACTCTGAATTGGAGTCGGAAACATTTCCTCTCATCTTTTTCTATGAATGCGGTTGCAAGTCTACACGACAAGTGTGGATGAGCTTTTTCTCATGAATCGTTACCGCTATAAACCAGCCAGTCAAGCGTGTTTTCTCGGCTGAAGCTGACAGCAAAACCGGCAGACGGCAGCAGATATTGGTGTACTTCTGTGGACAAAAAGAGGGAATTTGAGCTCAAAATGAACATTGGTGGACGCCTATGGATGGGCTATGCCGGTGGAGAGATTCGAACCCTCAACCCCTCACGAGGACTTGTTTTTGAGACAAGCGCGTATACCGTTCCGCCACACCGGCTTGTGAATTGCATGTTATCGCATCTTATGCAGGAAGTCAATATGTAGCGCTCAAAGATTCAGGCACTATCCCGAATTTCCCAATATTCCTGAACTTTTGGTAACGTCTCTCTAGTAGTTCATCAACAGGTAGCATTTGAAGTTCAGCAAGATTTTTAAGCAATGGCGCCTTCAGATTATCTGCTGCGAGGCTATAATTGTGGTGCGCTCCCCCTAGAGGCTCAGGTATAAGTTCGTCAATCAGGTCAATCGCTTTCAGCTCTTTTGCACTAATGCGCATTGCTTCTGCCGCTTGCGGGGCAAAAACTTTGTCACGCCAGAGTATAGAAGCGGATGCTTCTGGCATTGCAACGGTATAAATACTGTGTTCGAGCATCAAAATGCGATCAGCGACGCCTATGGCTAACGCACCGCCACTACCACCTTCGCCAATCACAACAGCGATAATCGGCACTTGCAGGCGCGACATGAGATACAAGTTTGCAGCGATTGCTTCCGATTGGCCGCGTTCCTCGTCTCCCAGGCCGAGGAATGCACCTGGAGTATCAATCAGGCAGATAACAGGAAAACCAAATTTCTCAGCTTGCTGCATTAAACGGCCTGCTTTGCGATATCCTTCGGGATGTGGCATGCCCAGGTTACGAAATTGCTTCTCCTTCATATCACGGCCCTTTTGATGACAGATGAGCATTACATGTTCATCTCCCAATTTCGCCGGTCCCGCAACAATCGCATGATCGTCGCTAAATGAGCGATCTCCATGCAATTCGAAGAAGTCCTCACACATCAAGTGGATGTAATCTAAAGAATAAGGTCGATCTTTGTGCCGCGCTACCATGACAGTTTCCCATGAAGAGAGATTTTTATAAATCTCTTCGGAGCGCCGACGCAGTTCGCGCTCTGCCTCCTGCAGTTGTTTGTGCTCGTCAGGTTTCAGGCGGTCGCCCTTGCGTTGTAGTGAGATGATCTTCTTTTCAAGCTCGGCGAGCGGCTTTTCAAATTCCAGGTCGTAGGCCATCGCTTTCCCCTATTTGCTGTGCAAACTCTTGTAAGTTTCTTTGTACAATGCCGGGTGTGTACAGTTGCATCAATCGGGCCAGTGTTTGTCGCAGATCACGTCGATGCACTACTGCATCAATCATGCCGTGCTGTAGTACGAACTCTGAATTGATTTCTGGTGGTTTCACATGCATAAACTGCTCAATAACACGTGGACCTGTGAAACAGACTAGCGCACCTGGTTCCGCGAGAATAACATCACCAAGCATCGCGAAACTTGCTGTAACGCCACCTGTAGTAGGATCTGTCAGGAGACTAAAATATGGGATTTTGGCTTCACCGAGTTTTGCAAGCGCTGCCGAAGTTTTTGCCATTTGCATCAGTGAATATAATCCCTCTTGCATACGCGCACCGCCGGATGCAGAAACAATCAGGACAGGCATACATTTCTCGAGGCCAAACTCGATTGCGCGTGTGATTTTTTCACCAACAGCCGACCCCATACTGCCACCAATAAAGCGGAAGTCCATAATGGCGAGTGAAAGTGGTAGCTGCTCAATCGTCGCATGGCCTACTACCACGGCCTCATTCAGACCCACTTTTTTGCTTTCATCATCAAGTTTGCTCGAATATGCTTGAACTTCATCTTTCGTACGACTTACAAAGTGCAGGGGATCAACTGATACAATATCAGCATCTAGCTCAACAAAGCTTTCGGGATCTACTAGCAACTCAATGCGTTCATAAGCAGTGAGCTTAAAATGAAAGTTACAGCGGGTGCATACCTTAAGATTTTTTTCCCACTCGCGAACAATGAGAATCTCTTTACATTTTGTGCATTTGACCACTAAATTACCTGAAGGTAAACCTGACTTAGCTGGAGCAATAGAGGATGTAGTAGTGGGTGGGTCAGCAGCTTCTTTAGCCATGAATTACCTCCTTGTCAGTCTTGCGCCAGGAGCGCAGCCACAAAACTTTGTGGATCAAAAGGAGCTAGATCTTCGACTTTTTCGCCTGTACCGATAAATTTGATGGGGATGCCTAAATCGTCGGCGACAGCGAAAGCAAATCCACCCCTGGCGGTGCTATCCAGCTTGGTGACGACTACTCCAGTCAAGCCAACATCTTCAGCAAATTTACGCGCTTGTAAAAGAGCATTCTGACCTGTAGTTGCGTCGATGACCATCAACAACTCGTGAGGACCATCAGGAAGAAGTTTCTGAATAACCTTGTTGATTTTCTTCAACTCTTCCATCAGATTATACTTTGTTTGGAGTCGACCGGCAGTATCTACGATCAAGACATCGCAACCTCTTGTACCTGCGGCCTGGATAGCGTCATAGACTACCGCACCAGGATCAGAGCCTGGATTCTGGCTAATTACAGGTACTTCTATGCGTTCTCCCCAAACTTTTAGCTGGTCGATTGCGGCAGCGCGGAAAGTGTCGGCTGCTGCCAGAATAACACTATGACCCTCTTTTTTGAGACGATGAGCTATCTTAGCAATGCTGGTAGTCTTACCAGAGCCATTGACACCTATCACGAGAATAACGGTAAGTGGGGACTGTTTTGCAAAACGTAAGGGGGATGGCTTACCAAGAAGTGCAACGAGTTCTTCGCGCAAAGCCTGTTGTACCTGAGAGCCTGTTCGCATTTGTTCTTCTACTGCTCTCTGGTGCAATCGCTCCATGAGCCAAGTAGATGTGCTTGGACCAACATCAGCGCTTAAGAGAACATCTTCGAGTTCATCCCATAACTCATCTGTGATGATATCTTGCTTGAAGGAGTCTCCAAGACGGCCAAACAGCTTACGCGTGCGACTCAAGCTGTTTTTAAACGGATTTATGCTCTTTTCAGACACGAAATCACCTTCTACGTGCTCTTGAGTAATTACGGAATCTCTTTTTGGCTCTGTCTGTGGTTTTTGCCCAAAAAAACGATTGAGCACGTTAGCGTTGACTCCTTAAAGCTGTCCCTTTTGGTTTAGATAAAAATAAAAGACAAAAGGAAAAGGTTCTTCTGCCTTTTGCCTTCTTTCCCTTACAACTCAGTTGACCACAAATTGCTGTAAAGCTTGTGAAATTCCCTGGCGACTTTCGCTTTCGCCAGGGAATGGATCACACCTATTGGCGGCTACTGCGATACGAATGGAGAGATCCATCGCTAATGGGTTCATTAATGATGATATCACCATTGCGGATCTTGATATTGTACAGGCAAGTTGGGTTTGTACAGACCCATGCTTTGTACTCGATAGAAGCTCCCTGGCTGCCAAAATCCGAAAGCGGAACCAGATCACCTTCACTACATTTGCGACACCGAGGAAATGCATTCTCCACGAAATCGCCTCCTTCCTTCTCTCGAGAGGATAGTATTCGCCTACCTGACCACTAAAACCAAGCGAGGTTTGGCGATAAAGTTAGCCGAGGGGGAGCCTCCGCCACTGCATCCGCATCCCCACAGCAGTTTTACATTGGCCTACGCCATCGCTATCATACCACAAAATCTTTCTTGTGTCAGCACACTTATGAAGAGATTTTCATAATTGACTTCTCAGTAGAGAATCTGGGCTCTGAACAAGTATCTGAGTTCAGGTATGTAGGAATGTATGTCTGCTTCTATGCCTAAGCATAACAGGTGGTATTATTTACGTCAAGTTTCAAAAAGGATTTACACACCTCCTGCGTTCATTTGAAGGTATGCAATGATGAATGGATCGACATCACCGTTCAGGTAACCTTCGGTGTCGCTTGTCTCAAAGTTTGTGCGATGATCTTTCACAATGTTGTAGGGATGCACTGTCACTGTGCGAATTTGCGTTCCGAAGTCTGCCTGTACATGTTCACCTTTGAGTTTGGCTGTCTCCTCTTCACGCTTCTTCAACTCGCGTTCATACAAACGAGCTTTGAGTATTTTCAGTGCCACCTCGCGGTTCTGAAGTTGTGAGCGTTCATTCTGACAGGTTACTACGATACCAGTGGGAATGTGGCGCATACGTACCGCTGAGTCGGTCTTATTGACATGCTGCCCACCTGCTCCTGTTGAACGGTAGGTATCCACCTCGATATCTTCAGGCCGGACGTTAATCTCAATCGCATTTTCGATATCGGGCAGCACCTCGACCTTAGCGAATGAGGTATGCCGGCGATGTGCTGCGTCAAAGGCTGACAGGCGAATTAATCGGTGGGTGCCTATCTCTGAACGCAGGTAACCATAAGCGTAACGCCCGCTGATTTCAATGGTGGCGCTTTTGATGCCTGCTTCTTCACCTTCACTGTAGTCGTAGACCTGGGTGCGGAAATGGTGGCGCTCGGCCCAGCGTAGGTACATTCGAAACAGCATCTCTGCCCAGTCCTGCGCATCGACCCCACCACTACCCGCGTGAATACTCATGATAGCATCGCGTTCGTCATGTTCGCCATTGAGCATAAGCGCGAATTGCAACTTCTCGACCTCTTGCTCTATAGCTGTCAGGTCTTGCGCGACTTCTTCCTGCATTGCCTCATCCGGTTCCTCCTCTAACAATCCGGCTAATCCATGCAGGTCGTTCAATTTCTCTACTATACTTTCCCAGGTGGTGACTTCTTCTCGCAATGCATTCAATTGTTGCATCTGTGCTTGCGCCTTGCGGTTGTCAGCCCAAAAATCTTCGGCCATACTTTCCGATTCAAGCTCGCTTATCTCTGTCTTCTTAGGCTCCAGGTCAAAGGCGCACCATAGTTTCATGGACACGCCCCTGGAGGCGTTCGATTTGGTTTATTAATTCACTCATGAGTTGCATTGTAGCATGTTTTCTAGTGCTTTAGCTACTGTTAATGCCTTTATCGTGCTGTATTGAGTAGCTTCAAAAGTAAGTAGGAGGGCATAATACAATAAAAGCAGTATACGCTTGCTGTATTGATGAGGGTGCTGATGTTGAAGTAGTATGCGTCAATATAAATAGAACCATTGCGCCAAGTATAAAAAGTAGGCCAATCAATATAAGAAGAAGCCCGGCAATACGACCTCTTGCTCTTACTTTTTCAGCATCTTCCGATGAAGCTCCAAATTGCTGTTGGTAGGGTGTAGATGTATCACTACGCATGGTATAACCTGGATACGATGCTCTTTGCTGTGGATAATTGGCAGCACTCTGTGGCATGTAGTCAGGGTATACTGCTCTGGTTGGTATTTGACCTGTACCAGCATTTTGTGAACCCATCCTGTTGGTAGCTTCATTAGCCATCTGCTCTGCACTGCCATAATCATTTGGGTTGGTACCCAGGATCAGAGGTTGCTGTTCCACGGGTCTGCTCGGGCTAATGGTTTCTTGTGTGCCAGCGTAAGATTGATTCGCACTAAAGATCGTGCTAGCCGCAATCGTTGGGCTGTCTGGTTGTGATTCCCCTGAGATTAGCTCAGTCTCTATAGGTGTGCCACAGCGCGGACATGTGATATTGCCTGATGTTAATTGGAAGCCACATTTACCACAGAAAACCATCTAAGCTCCTTTCAAGCAGCAGATTCGAAAAATAAGGTGATTCCCAGTTTTTTTATATACTGCCTTTGATGATGACACTATACTACCTATTGGCTAAAATTGGTAGTAGTTGTCAAAGAATTTTCTTTTCATAAAGCTTTGAAAAGTGGTACAATCTGCGCAATGAGAAAGGATAAGCGGCGTCTCTTTTCCACGCATTTCTGAATGCAAGGACCCAGGACTCTACGTCGCATGCACAAAGTAGTATGAGCGATACCATAGGACCAAATCCTGAAATTACAGAGGAAGCAATTCGCATTCTTGATGCAGCCAGTGTTGAGGGCATTCCTCTTCGTTTACTTGGTGGACTGGCAATCTACCTTCAAAGTCCGAGCGCAAGAACACACGAGCAGTTGAGACGTTCGTACAAGGACCTGGATTTCGCGACCCTATCAAAATTTGGCGCAAAAACGAGGGCGTTGTTTGCGAAACTTGGGTATACAGGAAACAAAACATTTAATGCGCTTCACGGACATCAGAGGTTGCTTTTCTATGATGATGAACATGGTCGGCAGGTCGATATTTTCATTGATCGTATGCAAATGTGCCATAATATCGACTTCAGGTCACGCATGTATGTAGACGAGCGTACCCTGTCGCCAGCCGATCTGCTGCTGACAAAAATGCAGATTGTTGAAGTCAACGAGAAAGATCTGTTGGATGTCGTAGCTTTGTTTATTGATTATGATGTTGTGGATAATGACCGTGGTATTCACTCTCGATATATCTCCAAGCTGGTTTCGAATGATTGGGGACTACATAAAACACTTGACTTGAACCTGAAAAAGACCAAAGCTTTTGCCGTAGAACGTAGCTTCCCTGAGGATGTGGCTACACGTATTGACACATTAATTGCCCACATCGAGGCACATCCAAAAACTATGTCATGGAAAGCGCGAGCGATGGTTGGTGAGCGCATCCGCTGGTATGAATTACCTGAAGAACCTCGATAGTATCTGGTACTTCTGCTATACAGGAGTACCGTTATTGAATGTGCAAAGTGACCACAAAATGAGAGAGTGATGAGTCTTTCTCTAGCATTGATTTTTTATTTGAGTCACTGTATACTTGCTTGTAACTTCACCTGTGCTTGATAGACGCTATATATCTGTCCCCTACAAGAGGAGTGGACATGGCAAAGCATCTTCGTTGTTATATGTGCTCCGACCTGCATGCTGCGAATCGTACCTACCGAAAGCTTCTCAACGCCATCAAAATGAACGTCTATGAAGCCCATATCGTCCTTATCGCAGGCGATCTCACAGGCAAGGCGATTGTTCCAATCATCTCACAGGGCAATGGGCGCTTTACTGCGACCTTTTTGGATAAAGATTACATTATAGAAACTTCGACTGAATTGCAAAATCTGGAGAATAGCGTCTCTGATATTGGTTACTACCCCTACAAAACAGATCAGGACATGGTCAATGCGCTCAGATTTGATGAGAAGCTGATGCACGAATTGTTTCGTGAGAAAATGATAGAGCGCGTAGCTGAGTGGGTAGCTTTAGCTGAGGAACGCATAGGCAAGAGTGGCGTGCAGTTTTATATGATGCCGGGTAACGATGATGATACAGGCGTCGATGACATGATTGCCCAATCTAGCTATGTCATTAACCCTGCCGGCAAAACAATTCAATTAAACGAATATCACGAGATGATTGGCTTTGAGTATGCCAATCCAACCCCATGGCACACTCCCCGTGAGTGGAGTGAAGAAGAATATTATGAGCATATCAAAACAGGCGCAAGTACACTTAAAAATGTGAGTAACGCCGTCTTTATGATACATGTTCCCCCTTATGACAGTGGTTTAGATACTGCCCCGGAACTTGACAAGACCTTGCGACCCAGAGTAACAATGGGTGATGTCTTGCGGGTTCCTGTCGGAAGCACAGGTGTGCGACGAGCCCTACAGGAGCTTCAACCACTGGTCAGTGTGCATGGTCATGTACACGAATCCGGTGGTCAGAGCAAGATTGGTCGCACAAACTGTTTCAATGCTGGAAGCGAGGCCAACCAGGGCATCCTGCGCGGCTTTGTTTTTGATCTTGGTAAAGACAAACTGGAACGGGCTTTCCGTGTCCAGGGGTAGTCAGGGTGCATTAATCATTACGCCTATCTTGTCTTTTTATCCATTACTGGCACAATGAACTGCGCCCTTAACTTATGAAAGGGGTTTGCACTCATGGCAAAATCTGCTACTCCAAGCGGATTATTCGTCAGGCAGGCGTCGGGATTGGTGCGTGATGTCAGTATGACAAACGCACTCTTCTTCAACATCGCCGCTTTCGTAGGAACCGCGGTAGGCTGGGCTATTGCCTTCTATGCGCTCTATCCAGAATGGGTAGCATTTGGTATCTCAGCGTATGCCTACATGGCTGTTCTTACAGGTATCTTCTGTTACTTCCTAGGAATGATCTTCTCCAGTCTCACCACCGCAATGCCACGCAGCGGAGGCGACTATGTCTTCACTTCACGTATCATTAGTCCATTCTGGGGCTGGATTGAGAGCTGGACACTTGTTGGATCAGCACTTACCATCATCGGCTTTGAAATCATCGTCGCAACACATAATATCCAATTGACAGCTATCCTGCTTGGCGTTGCCTTTCCTACAAGCGTTTTTAATGGTGCCACGAACTGGCTCCAGGATACCACCAGCAAATTTATTGTTGGAATCATCATCTTGCTGGTGATTGCTGGTATCGCGGTTTTGAAGACGCGCACTTTCCACAAAGTTGTGATGGGTCTTACAATCTTTGCTATTGTTGCTGTTGCCATCAATTTCATCGGGGCTTTCACCGTTGACCCTGTTTCTATGAGCAATGCATTGCCTGCTCTCGGCACTTCCTCCAAAGCAATAATAGATACAGCGACAAAAGCGGGTTATTCGCTTGGGAGTCCTGACTTCTCTTTGCTGGGGTTGGTTGGTCTGGCTGGTCTAGTGAGTGTGATACTCTTCCAGTATATTGGATTTCAATTTTCCTCATATATTGCCGGAGAAGTAAAAGGTAATGTCAGGCGCTCAATCATGTTTGCAGTAATCGGAGCGCTGATTTTCGCGGTGTTCATGAACTCCGTCTACATGGATGTCCAGGGCTTTCACTTTGGTTTTGACATGGTCAATGCCTGGGGATACCTCTACTGGAATGGTGCAGGTGCACCACTTAATGGTCAGCCGCCATTTTCTCCAGTGATGTTAACCGCAGTGCATCCACAATTTTGGCCGCTGTGGTTGATCGTGGCGCTGGGTAACATTACATTGAACGTCCTACTTTGCCCTGTATATGCCATCTTCCTTTCGCGTATTGTGCTGGCATGGGCACTCGATCGACAGGTACCCGAATGGTTCAGTGTCGTGAATGAGCGCACGAACGCCCCTCTCCGAGTGATCATTCTCGCTGTTCTAATCGGAGCTGTATTCTATATATTGACGTTCATCAATCAATGGTTTCCGTCTTCTAACATTTACCTGTCGCTGGCAAGCACAACCTTCTTTGGCATCTTACTGGCCGGACTCACCTGGATCATGCCAGGATTGAATGCCATCTTGATCCCGTACCGCCGTCCGGATCTTTTCCAACTCACCAACAATACAGGTAGATTACTGGGGTTGCCTCGCCTGGTTTGGTCTGGGATTATCTGGCTGATCTTTATTATACCCGTATACGTGGCTGCGTTTGGTTACCCGGTTTATCAGGGTTTGTTGAAGTCTGGTACTTCATACTTGTCGCTATCCAACTCGGCTGGCGTTGGCTGGGCGCTCATTTTCCTTGTGATTGGAATAGTGATTTACTTTGTGATGCGGGCAGTAAACACGAGTCGCGGCATCAACGTCAAGATGATCTACCAGGAGTTGCCGCCTGACTAAGAGAAAATCTACGAAACGATATAGAGCCTGCTCAGTGGGACACTGCTGAGCGGCTCTATGCCTATTGTTTTTCCGTTAATGGTCACTTCGTGGGTTACAGGATGAACACGTACAGGAGGGGTTGCATCATTGAATAGCATATTCTTTTTGCCTACTGTGCGCGTATTTTGCACCGGTTGAAGTTGGCGATGACTGTTTAAACGTTTTTGTAATCCAGCATCGAGCGAAGCCTGTGAGACAAATGTAATCGAGAGAGCCGCTGCGCTCCGACCCCTTCCGACAAAGAGTGGGCCATACACTCGCGGTATAGCTCCTTCTACGGTTGCATTACCATCACCAAGTGTACCCCATGTTGGCATTCCACCCTTGATAACCATGTTTGGTTTGATACCAAAAGACCTGGGAAGCCACAAAACTACATCTGCTAGTTTTCCTGGTTCCAACGTGCCAACATGCTGGATTAAACCATGTGTAATTGCTGGATTGATTGTATATTTTGCAAGAAAACGCAATACCCGCTTGTTAGAATCAGTCACTCCCGTTTTCGGTGTGCCATCTGCCATGTACGCTGGATTGTCTCGCCAATACGCCTCATTCCCAGCGAATCTGAAGATTTAATGCTGATCGCCCCAAGATCATGTAGTGGTGTTTCTGCTGCCATTGTAGCTGGTCGTATGCGGTGTTGTGCTGCCTGCACATCTTCGGGAAATGCGGGTTCAATCCATGTACTGTCATGATCATATCGAAGTGTTCGGCAGCAGTATTCAAGGTGTAAGGAATGGTTGGGTTAGTCGAAGAGGGAATCACGTTTGGCTGAGACACGATTTCAAGTAAATCATATGGGCCTCCTCCATCACTTCATCACATATTAGTGCTACTGCTTCGGGATAATTGAGCTTAATGCCTCGTGCCCGTCGCTTACAGGCAAGTTCAGCAAGTGTAAAGATAGTAAGCCGATCTTGCTCTTTGGGAGTTAGTTTCATCCTGTTTTACTTTACTCTCCCTTAAAGGTATTAGGGATGTACTCTTACCTGGCTTGTAATTGCCTTAGGTGTTATAACTTTTCTAGCTTTTACTGTCTTCATGGGTAAAGTCATCACTTCCTGTTCATCTTTAGAAAGAGTTGGAGCATGCAAGGCAACAGCTATAACATCGTCCATACGTTCAACTGGTACAAAGTGAAGTTCTTTCATTATTTCTCTTGGAACTTCATTCAGGTCTTTTAGGTTGCGTTTGGGAAGGATAAATGTCTTGATACCTGCACGGTGCGCTGCCAGAACCTTTTCTTTAACTCCACCGATTGGTAAGACACGACCGCGCAAGGTAATTTCTCCCGTCATCGCAACATCGCGACGGGTGGCTCGTTTCGTGAGCGCAGAGATCAATGCAGTTGCCATTGTAATACCTGCGGAAGGTCCATCTTTGGGTATTGAGCCTGCTGGTAAATGTAGATGTATATCGTACCTCTCGTAAAAACTGATTTCTACTCCAAGTTGACCGGCTCGTGAGCGTGCATAGGATAGCGCAGCCTGTGCTGATTCTTTCATTACATCGCCAAGTTGCCTGGTGAGTGTCAAGTTTCCATGTCCTTCCATAAGTGTAGCCTCGACAGTTATCAAGTCTCCACCGGCATTCGTCCACGCAACTCCAGTTGCAACTCCCGGTTCATCTTTTTCCTCAGCCAGCTCGTAGAAGTGTTTTTGTGAACCCAGGTAATCGACAAGCTTTTCCGCCGTCACTTTTGTTTTGGTGCGTCGCCCTTCTGCGACTTTGCGCGCTACTTTACGCATCACCGAGGCAATCTCACGTTCGAGGTTGCGTACACCTGCTTCGAATGTATAGTCACGAATAATGCGCTGTAACGCTTCATCGTCAATTTCAATACGGGAAGATTTTAGTCCATGTTCTTGCATTTGTTTGGGGATCAAAAACTTGCGGGCAATGTGCATTTTTTCTTCTTCCGTATACCCAGGCAGTTCAATAACTTCAAGGCGATCGCGCAGGGCTGCGGGAATGGGATGTAAGACATTCGCCGTGGTAAGAAAAATAACCTTTGAGAGGTCATATGGTATCTCCAGGTAGTGATCGGAGAATGCATGGTTCTGCTCAGGATCAAGTATCTCTAACAATGCTGATGATGGATCACCCCGGAAGTCGGCGCCAATTTTGTCGATTTCATCAAGCACAAAAAGTGGGTTGGTGGTGCTCGCTGTTTTCATTGTTTGAATAATACGGCCTGGCAATGCTCCTACATAGGTGCGGCGATGCCCGCGAATCTCTGCTTCGTCGTGTACACCCCCGAGCGAGAGGCGAACAAACTTGCGATTGAGCGCCTCAGCGATTGAGCAACCAGTGAAGTCTTACCAACACCAGGAGGTCCCACAAAGCAAAGAATCGGACTACGCATATTTTCGGAGAGTTTGCGCACAGCGATATACTCGAGGATTCGCTCTTTCACTTTCTCGAGACCATAATGTTTTTCTTCAAGAATTCTAGCTGCTTCTTTGATGTCTAACTGATCTATAGACGTATTGTTCCAGGGAAGACTGATAAGCCAATCCAGATAAGAGCGAATCACGCCACCTTCTGGAGTCATTGAGGGTGTCGAATTTAAACGATCAAGCTCTTTGTTTGCCTTGACTTTTACCTCTTCAGGCATACCTGAGGACAGAATCTTCTCACCTAAATCTGCATTTTCGCGAAATGACGGATCTGTTTCGCCTAATTCTCGTTGTATAGCTTTTAGTTGCTCGCGTAGAAAATATTCTCGCTGGTTTTTATCGACTTCTAGCTGCACCTGGCTATGAATTTGACCCTCTAATTCCAGAATATTCAGTTCCTTTGTGAGCAAGATACAAGTCTTTTGTAATCGTTCCTCGATACTGAAAGCTTCCAGGATACTCTGACGTACGGCAACAGGTGGTTCTATAGCAGAGACAATAAAATCTGCCAACCAGCCTGGTTGGTCAATATTCATGGCAGTAATATAAGCCTCTTCTGGCAGGGTGTTGCTTAGTTTCACGCATTTTTCGAAGAGAGCCAGAGCCGCTCGTACTAAGGTCTCAACTGCCAGCGTACGCTCTGTTTCTTCATCTACAATTTCTGCACGCACACGCATATAAGGGGTTTGTTGTGTGTATTCCAGACGGCGTAAACGTCGTTGGCCATGTAGAAGCACGCTGGTTGTACCATCAGGCATCTTCAGTACCCGGTCAACCATTCCCTCGACGCCAATGATGTATACATCATCCTGTCCAGGATCTTCAAGCTCCTCATTCAACTGTGTTACTACAAACAGAATACGGTCTTTATTCAATGCCTCTTCGATGGCTTTGATTGATTGATCGTGTCCCACAATTAAAGGTGTGACCAGGTTAGGCAGTAAGACTGTATTGCGGATTGGCAAAAGTGGCAGATTTAGTATATCTGTATCAGTTACGTCATTATTACTATTTGAAAGCTTCCTCGTGGATGTACGAGTGGTCTTTTTCGTGACCATAAATCCCCTCTCGACAGCTAGCTATGAAATTTGGTGATAGTAAGTGTCTTTGCATTATAACGTTTCACGATCAGTAAAAGTTGTAATTTACCTGACGATCACGTTAAATTCCTGGCAAAGCTCTTGTGAAATCTTGCTTATGTACTTAACGATGGTTGATCCAACAATTTCGCCATGTAATATTCATTTACAAAATGGTCATTTATAAGCAGCGAATGTTTTTTCGTTCCCTCGATTGCAAACCCTTGGTTTTTGTACAATGCTATAGCCGCAGTGTTATGGGTCATGACTGTTAACTCCAAACGGTGAATTTGTTTTTGCTGTGTCCATTTTCCCAACGTTTGGAACAATTGCGTGCCGATTCCTTGCCCTGTAAAGGCTTGTAAGATGCCGATGACAAGGTAAGCACTGTGCCTGTTACGTTTAAACGTTCCACCTGTGGCTGCAAGATACCCGACGAGTTGATTATCTTGCTCAGCAACAAAGATTGTTTGATTCTCTTGTCTTAGAAGAGTGTCAATTTGAGCTCGTTGTTCCTCCAATGTAGTTTTTCTCTCGCCAGGTTCAAGCATCATGAATTGCGTTTCTGCATCGAGTTGCTTGCAGAGGTTCAAAAATTGTGCTGCATCGCTTTCACGTATCGTTCGAATAATCATCGTGCATGCCTCATTTTTAACTGATGCAAGCGTTACAAATGCAACAAGTGCGACAACTGCGACAAATGATACAATGTCGCAGTCGTGCCTTGCTTTGACTGTTCAACGAGTGGACAGGTTATTCATATCCGTTACTCCCTAAATGCGTTCGAGATCAGCAACCGTTCTCTCATTGCTTATGTTACCTGTATTCAGCGTAGTTTTCGGCTCGAGTAGCAACACATGCGCTTCCTCATCAGCAATGGGTAGATGCTCAACACCTTTAGGTATGATGACGAACTCGCCTTCTTCTAAAGAAATGTCTCTGTCTCGCAGCTTGATCAGCAAGCTTCCTTTCAGGACAAGGAATAATTCATCCTCTGTTTCATGATGATGCCAAACAAATTCGCCTTTAAATTTGACGAGTTTGATGTAGGAATCGTTGAGTTCACCCACAATTTTCGGGCTCCAGTAATCCTGGAACAGGCTAAATTTTTGTACGAGATTCACTTTGTTCATCGGTTGCTCCTTTGCTGTGTTTAGCTAGCGGATACTTCATTGATGCCTGAAGATCTCAAGTTAAACATAATCTTTCTCTATCAGTTTATGTTACAATGGCAGCAATTCTTATAGAACTTCACGTAAAAGTTATGAAAAGGCTACAAAGGAATGCGTAAAAAAGGTATAAGTACTTCAATGGGAATAGCTCTCACTATTCTCATTGCTGGATTTACCGTACAAATAACTGATAATCTGGACATTTTTGGTCACAATAGTTATATTCCACTCATTATTGGCCTCAGTATGATTGCTGTAGGCGTTGTGTTCTTCCTGCTTTTGCGTCTGATCACAAAAAATAGGTCAGCGAAGAGAAATGCCTCTGATAGCTAAAAAGGTTCAGCTAAGTCCCAACTCTTAAATAGTGAGCCCAATATCCCTGCCATGGCCCATATCTTTCTGCAAGGCGTTTCAGATCCTCACGGCTCAGTTCTTCTCCATGACCATACACTTTGGAAGCTGCTTCAAGAAGTCTTGTCTCAGTCAAGGGTATATACTCCATGCGCCCCAGTCCACGAACCATGATAAATGTCGCTGACCATTCACCAATGCCCTTGATGTTGCGAAGCCATGCTTCAATTTCTTCGTCTGGGGCTGTCTTCAGGAACTCCTCGTTGACTTCACTGAATGCTCTGGCTGTCGCAATCAGGTATTCGGTTCTCCGATCATTCCGAATCACCTTCAACAGCTCACTCTCGTCTACAACGGCTATTTGGATTGGCTCTGGGAAAGCCGAATAGACGGTTCCATTCACCTTTAGAGTGCTGCCATATCTCTCAATCAGTTCATGCTTTGTCTTCTGCGCTATTTGTATTGGATTGCGTTGTGTGAGCACCGCCCAGCAAGCATTCTCGAAAGGTGTTAAGAACTTGACCTGGTGATATCCGTACAGGAGCTCAATTATTGGAGAAAAGTCAGCATCTTCTTGACCAATGCGATAGAAAGGCTGAAGATCATCCTTCAAGCTCAAAAAGAATGTCATTCGTTCGACTACAGCATTTTGGGTTTCTTCGGTGATAGGCTGAGTAGAAAAAAGTGTATATTCCAGTTGCGGGTTCTTTATCGTTCCAATTGAGATCAGTTGAAAAACAATGGTTTGTCCATCAATGCTGATGGCTTTGGTAAGTGTGTCTGGGGAGATTATCTGTTCCCGCTTAGTGGGTATGAAGACTCCTAAGAAGTTTAGAGACTTGTTAAAGTCAAATGGAGGAGTTGGGATGAGTGTGCCAGATTCTGTATACATGTTCAATCCTCACTTCCTAAATTAGTGCCTGAAGGATCTTCCTGTCAGCTTTGAAGGATTGCTTCGGTCGTTTTGAAATGCAGTTTGGCGGTATCATTCAGTATATCTATACCATGTTCGGCAACAAGCTCACGTCCAATTACGACAATCGATGGATCTGACGCTCCCTTTGGTAAAGTCTTACCTACTTTCTTGGATAATTGTTCCATCTGCCGTACAAACCTGGCACGAGCAAGTATAGACGCAGCAGCGACAGCAGTATCTTCTTCGGCACGTGTTTGTTGCACTACTGTGATCTGACGTCCTTTCTCCTGTAGCACTTTACGTACATAGGACTCGTCACCAAATTTGTCAACAACTGCAAGATCGCACGGTACTTTCTCCAGCATATTCTCCAGTGTCCAGGCATGCCCCCATGCTAGAAGTCGGTTCAGATTCTGTACTTTATCGTATAACTCATTATAGCGTTTAGGCTCTATCGGCACTACAAAGTGAGGACACAACGACTTGATCTCTTCGGCCATTACCAGCATACGATTATCAGTAAGAAGTTTACTATCGCGAACACCCAAAGCGATTAACCTATCTTCGGTCTGCTCATCCACAAACACAGCGCCGATTACCAGCGGGCCAAAATAATCTCCTTTACCCGACTCATCCAACCCGATTCTTGGTTTGCCAGTAAAGCTTGTTATGGGGGTACTCGAAGGTGTTTCAATAAGTGTTGATTGAGTAGTTGCCGGTGCTGTTGGCTGCGTGGATGAGGCTTTTCTTGCGTCCCACCATGTTTTAAGTTTGGTCTGCAATTCACCTGGTTTGCCTTGAATGAGAATCTTTCCGCTGTGAAAGAGTGCAATAGGAGTTCTGGTTATACCATCAGTGATAATCAGTCGGTAGCCGGATTGAATCTCTTTTTCATCGGCAATTATCCAGCCGTTAATCTGAACGAACTCGCGCAAAGCGCCTATGTTTGCTTGCAACTTTGACTCATTCATTTGTGTCTCTTTTTTGAAGTGTATTTATCAAGACAAAGGACCTTCCCGAGTACCAAACCTGTAACCTGTGTCTTTACTCCCATAATGTGTCCTGAGGGGATGTACCAGTAATTGTATCATCCTGATTGGGTTGAGCGGGCAATTTCTTTCGCTTGCGATTTTTTGCGTCCAAAATCGGCTTTATTGACGGTTCGGGTGCAAGATCTTCTGGCGTTCCTCCTGATTTTCAAGCAATTGAGCCAACTCTTGTTTCCGTGTAGAAATAGCAAAATACGCCTGGGCCTCAGCAATCTCTTTCTTGCGTGGATCGCCATTCTGTGCGATCAAATAACAGGCAAAACGACTGAGCAGATAATCTTTGACCTCCCGTTGACCGCCAGAGCCGATCTTTATCATTTTTCCCGCTTGGAGAAAGTGACTATCAACGGACTGTCCGGTATTTTTACACGCCTCTTCTGCTCTCTCTATAGCATTTTTGAAATTTCCCCACCTGGCATAGCCCAGTATCTTCATCAAGTCACGAGCACTCCAAGACTCAGTACCATAGGAGTTAGTCTGCTTGATCGATTCGAGGTTAGGTGATTGTACTTGCATTATTTTCCTCTTTAATCTATTCTTCACCAAAAATCAGCATTATAATCTGATTAACCACGTCGCCAATATTGAAATTTAGACTATCGGGGTTATACCGAACGAATATACAGCCTAATGTTTGTTCAATGTAGCTTTGCCGTTTGAATTCAACCTCTTGGGTGTATTTACGATGGCCTTCCTCGTCACATTCTACAGCAATTCTATAGTCTGGAAAGTAGAGATCAACGTAGTATGGCGCTACTTTGTATTGTTTCCAGATGCTTGAAAGCTCTTCTAATCTGTCCGATGGTTTTTTGCTCTTTAGTGATATCTATATTACTAGGAATCGATATGCCTAACTTTTTTGCTACACCATAGTAATCTACGTTTCTGTCGAGTGAACTGAGAGTAAGATATGCTAATGCTTGTACCGTTTCAGGTTTTCTCATGTCACTACATATAAGCACGAGGTGCAAAGCATAGCGTGTTAAGTGGTAATCCCTAATCTCTCTCTTTGCGCCAGAACCCAGGGAAACAATTTTGCTTTCAACAGAGAAATGTTCAGATACTTCTAGTTGAGTTAATGTACAGATAGTCATAGCACGTTGGATGACTACCTCGAAGTTTTGCCATTGTCGTAGCCCAAGAGAGGAAAGAGGTCGCGAGCACTCCAATACTCTGTCTGGTACGGGCTGATTTGCTTGATCGACTCGTAATCAGATGATTGAGCTTCCATTTCTAACCTCTTTCATACACTGGCCATTTTCCTTACATGTACGCGATGTCGAACAGTCCTTTTCCCTATTCGATCATCTCATTCTTGTAGATATAATACAAGGGTCATGGTTCGAAACGGTGAATTATTGGCACTCTAGCACAGATGTTCTATAGATATAAGTACATTCTGCCTCAAAAAGCCATCTTTCTCTTGCAAACCTCCTCCATGCATGTTATGCTTCTCGTACAGATGATCTATATTCTGAAAGATCATAGGGGGATATTTCTTAAATGGCGCAGGTGGAAGTTGGCATAATGCCACAGCAAGGGGTATTGCTGCGGCGCGCGCATGAATTGCTGGAAGGCATCGGGAAACCTGTCTCTGAAGATCTCTTGTTGCAACACTTATTTGGCGTCACACAAGGTGAAGGCAAGAGTAATAAGGCTATCTGGCTCACATTGTTGCAAAAGGCCCTTCGCAGTTCCTCAATGTTTGAAGAGACTGATGAACATCAATGGGCACTTCTTGCATGGCGTAGCACACAACGGCCCCTACAGGAAATAGAGTTCGTCATTCTGGATACAGAAACAACTGGACTTCGCCCTGGTCATCATCGCGTGATCGAACTTGCTGGTATTCGCATGCGCGCAGGGGAGTTGATTGACTCGTTTCAAAGCCTGCTCAATCCTGGTGTTCGTCTCCCTGCTTTTATAGTCCAGTTTACAGGCATTACGCAGGAGATGATTGCTACAGCACCGAAAGCGCATGAAGTGTTCCCTGACTTTCTGAATTTTATTGATGGAGCTATTCTTGTTGGCCATAACATTGGCTTTGATATTGGCTTTCTCTCCTATGAAGCACAACTTCTGGGCTATGATTTCCCTATAGATGGATTGGATACAATTCCTCTGGCACGACGCTTTCTCCCGACATTACGCCGTTTCAAGCTTGATAGTGTCGCCAGTCATCTCAGAATAACCGCAGCTAATCGTCATCGCGCGATGGGAGATGCCAGAGTCACGGCTGCTGTTTTCATGAAATTGCTGGAATTGGCGCAGCAGCAAGGTATTCAAACACTTGGACATTTGAGACACCGTTTGCAATTGCCGGTTGCCTGGGGCGGTGATATTACGCAGGCTAGCACGACTAAACAGATTGAACAGTTACGTGCAGATGGTAAAATCTCGGCGCAATCAGCCACTTTGCGGCCCACAGGAACGCTTTTCCTTAATCCTGCCTGGAAACGAGACTTTCCTGCCAGGCCAGGTGTATATTTAATGAAGGATTCCTATGGACAGGTCATTTATGTTGGCAAGGCTAAGTGTCTCAAGGATCGCCTGGCTTCCTATTACAATCAGCCTCTAGGTTATACACGCAAGATGGACGGCCTTTTACAGAACGTCAAAGAGATTGAGACGCGTGTGCTTGGATCTGAGTTAGAGGCTTTGCTAGTAGAATCACAACTCATTAAAGAGCTTCAGCCCACATATAACGTCCAATTACGTAACTATGAACTTTATCCTTTTATCAAGATTGACATTCAACATCCTTTCCCACGTGTGTATGCAACGCGAGAAGTAGCTGCTGATGGCGCTCGTTACTTTGGCCCTTTTCGTAGCCGTCGTATCGTTGATATCACCATCGAACTGGTACAAAAGGTATTTCCCATTCGTACCTGTACTCGTTCGTTACCACCCCAGGGCAAACCATCTGACCCTTGCCTGCGCCTGCACCTGAATCGCTGCCCTGGGCCGTGCAGAGGCGAGGCCATTGCCGATTCAGCACAATATCTCAAAATAATTGAGGAAGTATGTGCTTTCCTTGGTGGAGAGCGTGAAGACCTGCTTGACCGCTTACGCCGGCAGATGTTGGAGGCATCTCATCAGTTGAACTTTGAACGTGCTGCCTGGCTGCGCGACACTATCCACAGCGTGGATGAAGTATTAATTGGCCAACGCTTAATTACAGGTGCAGTCGAAGCCAATAACCTTATTATTGTCTATCCTTCGGCCAGGGAGCAGCATAATGAGCTTTTCCTGATCCGTCATGGTCGCCTGTTAGAACAGCGTTGCATTCCACATGAACCGAATGCAATGAAAAGCTCAGTCCAAGAACTGCTACAGAGAGCCGATTTGCTTGGAGAAACACCTGGAATTGTTGGTAAAGCCGAGGTAGATCAGATCAATATAATAAGCCGTTGGATACATCACCATAGTAACGATCGTGCTTTTTTCCCTTTTCAACAAGCCCTGACAGACGAGGATGAAGCACGTCTCCTGGCCCAACGCATATGGGTAGAAGTTGATGCCGTTCGTATTTTGCCAGTTGATAATAAGGTAGAGGAAGAGGATAATACGTTATAACTTACACAACCTGTATTTCGTCTGAAGGAGTTGGCACGGCATGTTACTTTCTGACAAGCGTATAGTGGAAGAGTTGCAAAGTGGCAATATTATCATCGAGCCATTTGACGAGCGTCAATTGGGGACAAATTCTTACGATTGTCGACTGGGTGAATGGTATTTTCAGGGTGATATGAATATAGATGTCATACACCTGGATAACCCATATGATATTCGTCGCTATTGGGGAGAACCTCGACAGGCTAGCGATAGAAAGATCGCCATTCGACCTGGCACGACCCTTCTGGCGCATACTCAGGAGGTCATTGGTGGGCATAATGGCTACCTGGCAAAAATGTATTCTCGCAGTACGGTCGCGAGGTCGGGCCTATCCGTCTGCCGTTGTGCGGGTGTTGGTGATGTAGGCTACATCAGCCGTTGGACTATGGAGATCAGCAACCATACCCAAACCACTATCTGGGTACCTGTTGGCTTCCGTATTTGCCAACTCACCTTTGAGTATGTGGGTGAAACTTTAAAAGAATATCAAGGCAAATATGGCAAAGCTAATCATGAATGGACACCAGAAGATATGCTGCCCAAGCCATACTTTGACTGGGATTATGAACTATATCGCACCGATAAAGGGAGATAATGTGTGAAAAAAGGGCGATTGATCTCATTCGAAGGGCTTGATGGCGCAGGTAAGGGTACTCAAATGAGCATGTTGGAGCGCAGGTTGGAAGCGCTAGATGTGCCCTTTATACATACTCGTGAACCTGGAGGAACGCCTCTTGGAATGGAGATACGTCAGTTGCTGCTTAATCGCCCTGAACTAGCAATTGTGGCATTGGCAGAAGCCTTTCTATTTCAAGCCGACCGCGCACAGCATTTTGCCACCCTGGTTATACCAGCACTTCATGAGGGAAAACTGGTCCTTACTGACCGCTGTTTTGATGCCAGTATTGCTTATCAGGGATTTGCGCGAGGAGTAGATGTTGCACTCATTGAACAACTTTCGCTATTAGCAACCCAGGGATATAAGCCAGATCTTACTATTTTACTTGACCTTGATCCTTCAGAAGTACAAAGTAGAACTGATATTGCACAAGATCAGAGTGGTAGGCGTGAAGGACGGACACGATTTGATGCCGAAGCAGAAGTCTTTCACCAACGTGTTCAAGAAGGATTTCATACGCTCGCTCGTGCCTATCCTGAGCGCATCAAGGTGGTAGATGCTTCGCGTTCGCCGGAAGACATTCACCGGGAAATAACCAGGTTGGTAGAGCCTTTATTGTAGTGAGTCTCGGAAACTACATCGTCTCCAACCTCTTCTTCCGTTTCTGCGCGTCAAAATGCCCTGGATCAAGCTCCAGTGCTCTATTAACCGCGGCCAACGCCTCTTCTTTTCTTCCCAAAATACCCAGCGCCCAAGCCTTGCCGTCCCAGGCAGGGACATATTTTTCGTCAAGCTGCAGAGCCTGCTCGAACGCGGCCAGGGCTTCGTCGTAACTGGCCAGCATCGCCAGGCAAGTTCCCTTAGCATACCAGGCTGCCGCATTCGTTCCATCCAACAAGACAGCACGCTCGAACGCAGCTAATGCTTCGGTGTAGCGTATGGCTGCCGATAACTGCTGTCCATACTCCAACCAGAACTTCGCCTGTTGCTTGTTCTCCTCTGATACTATGGCTTTTTCATGCATATGCTCCCAGGCCTCTACAACCTGCTGGTACACATCCCAGGTATCCACATCGTAGTTTGTCACGGCATCACCCATCTCGATGAATTCCACCTCTTGACGGTGGCGTTCAAGGATGCTACGACCACCCTCATCACCAGTAACCTCTAGTAGTTCGGGGAAAAGACCCTTGTCGAATAAGACTGGACTGCCTCGCTTCCCTTTATAGAGTGGTGCAACGATAGGTGTATCAGCAGTTCGAAACGTGGTAACAAGCGTATCGATGACTCGAGGAGTTATCAAGGGTTGATCACCCAGCATGATAAGTGCGCTATCAACTTGATAGGAGGGCATATTCTTCCTATAGCCATTAGTTACAAGTGTTTGTATTCCTATACGTAGAGAACTGCTCATGCCCTGTTGATAGCGCGCATTTTCAACGAGAGTAATATCGTGATGTATTGTGTAGTGTTTGATTTGTGAACGTACCTGGTCGGACCGGTGTCCCAGTACAACAATAATGGGGCGTGCCTGTGATGCGAGAGTTGCATCTATGACGTGTGCTAATACTGGCCGATCATCTAATGGGAGCAGGAGTTTATATCGTCCACCAGCCATGCGACTTGAACTACCTGCTGCCAGTATAATCGCAGCAGTCGAAAGAGATGTGCTCAAGAAATTCTCCTTATACTTCCTTGCATTCAGATGAGAAAAATGCGGCCGCATCTTTCTAGCTGCGAGAGCAGCGTTTCTGAATGCTTATGAATATTATAAGTCCCATGTAGGTGCTAATTTTGTTGTTGAATGCTATAATGGCGGCTGAGTGTATAAAGTTCGCGTGTGACGATTGACAACTTGAGTACGTTTTGTATCATACTAACTTACCTAGACTGGTCCTGGAGAATACATTATCATGCTGTATACCCACAACGTCAATAGCGACGATGTTGAAGCAATCGATATAGAAACGTGGGCTAAATATGAGCACTTGCAAACGATTTTGAGAGATATGGAATCGGTGCTTGTTGCTTATTCTGGTGGGGTTGATAGTGCCCTCTTATTGAAGGTAGCTTACGATGTATTGGGTACACGAGCGATGGGTGTAATAGCCTCCTCCCCAGCTTATGCTGCTGAAGAAACAGAAGAAGCGCTGGCTGTCGCAGAACAAATGGGTATTTCAGTAATTACGCTTGAAACACATGAACTGGAAGATGAGCGTTATGTAATTAATGACTTTAATCGCTGCTACTTCTGCAAAACAGAACTCTTTACTCAACTGCAACCATTGGCGAAACAGCACAACCTACGTCATATCGCGTATGGCGTTAATAAAGACGACGACGGCGATTTCCGTCCTGGGCAACGGGCCGCACGTGAATTTAATGTTCGCGGTCCCCTAAAGGAGGCTGGCATGGGTAAACGCGAAATACGTGCTGTGGCTCGCTTACTGGGGGTGCCTGTTTGGGATAAACCAGCAATGGCTTGCTTCTCATCGCGTATTCCTTATGGAAATAGGGTTGATATAGCTACGTTGCAAATGATCTACAAAGCAGAAAAACTGCTGCGTGATCTTGGTTTTCGCCAGGTGCGTGTTCGCCATCATGACAAAATTGCACGTATCGAAGTCGAGCGCACAGAACTTCCGCGTTTGTTCGAAGATCAGATAAGTCGCGTTGTCAATGATGGCTTACGCAAAATAGGCTATACGTATGTGACTGTTGATCTGTTAGGATATCGTACTGGCAGTCTGAACGAAAGCTTCTATAAGAAAAAGAAAGTGTAAAATTCCTTTGAAAGTTGGATGTGTTCCATGAGCAAACAAACTTCCCGTCAAACATCGAAGCAGGGGCAGGGCGAAAATAAGCAATCAAGCAACCAAAATTCTAAGCAAGCTAGTCCCGCGAATAAGCAAATAGTCAGTGGGTCTGTGAAACAGAGCAATTCAGCAACTAAACCGCCAACTCGTCAAGCTTTGAAGCAAGAGAGACGTGAAGAAGAAAGGCAGCGTCAGTTGAATGCAAAAAGGCGCGCTGCTCGTAATAAACGCATTCTAATAGGTAGTCTCATTGCGGTTGCTGTTTTGGTTGTTGCTACGGTCTCCTACGCAGTTTATTCGAATACACATAATGCGTCTGCGCAGAATCAAGCAACGCCAACTGAACAAGTGGTTAACTCTGCTTATCCACCTATCGACGGGATTTATTGTGATGCTTTGGAGCAAACCGCCTATCACATTCACGCACACCTGACCATTTATATTAATGGCAAGCAAGTACCCATTCCTCAAGGCATAGGTATAGCTTCAGACCAATCCTGCTTCTATTGGTTGCACACACATACAAATGATGGGGTGATACATATTGAGTTTCCCAAACAGGGAAACCCAACCCTTGGTAACTTCCTCGACATTTGGGGACAGTCTTTCAATTCTTTGGGGTTCCAAAATGAGCTGGCTTCATCTGCGGATTGGACAGTGTATGTCGATGGTAAAAAGGTTACCAAGAATTTTAACCAGCTTGTCTTGCAGCCACACCAGGTTATAACTATCGCTTATAATAGTCCAAACATAACCCCTGACACGAGCTTTAATTGGCCAGCGGGTGAGTAGGTATTAGTGGTACTTTTCAACACAAACAAAGAAATGAGTAACTTCCGGACACTCCTGTGATACAATAGAAGGTGCGAAAAATTGAAATCTCAATCAAGCAATTACCGATAACAGGAATAAGACTAAATGCCGGATCGCACTATTTATCTCGATCATGCTGCTACTACCGCGCTAGATGCACGTGTGCTCGACGCTATGTTACCTTACTTCACTACAGAGTATGGCAATGCGAGCAGTATCTACACATTGGGACGACATGCAATGCAAGCTCTTGATAGTGCACGAGAGCAAGTAGCAGATATCCTTGGTTGTCGTCCGACAGAAGTCACTTTTACGGGCTGCGGTTCGGAGAGCGATAATCTTGCAATCAAGGGGATGGCTTTTGCGTCGCAGAAGAAGGGTGACCATCTGATTACCTCGCCCATAGAACATCATGCTGTACTGCATACCTGCCAGTATCTGGAACGATTCGGCTTTAAAACCACATATGTACCAGTAGATCAATATGGTCGCGTAGATCCTGACGATATCGGGCGAGCGATTACTGATCAAACCGTCCTTGTCTCTATCATGTATGCGAATAACGAAGTGGGAACAATTGAGCCAATTTCTGAGATTGGTCGCATATGCCGCGCGAAGAAAATACCTTTCCACGTCGACGCAGTTCAGGCAGCTGGCTCTCTACCCTTGGATGTGGTTGAACTCAACGCTGATCTGCTCTCGCTCTCGGCCCACAAATTTTATGGCCCCAAAGGTATAGGTATTCTCTATGCGCGACAAGGAATGCGTTTATTACCACAATTGCAAGGTGGTTCGCAGGAGCGTGGCAAACGTGCAGGTACCGAGAATGTTGCGGGTATTGTTGGCGCTGCAACAGCTCTGCGGCTAGCCTACGAAGATTTACCGAGAGTCATGCCACGCGTTACTACCTTTCGAGATCGTTTGATTGGAGGACTGCTAGAAATACCCGGAAGTCAATTAACCGGCCATCCAATTGAGCGCTTGCCCAATAATGCCAGCTTTGTCTTTGAGGGTGTCGAAGGCGAATCGATCCTGCTCAATCTTGATCTACTCGGCTTCGCGGCCTCCACTGGTTCGGCATGCACCTCAGGTTCGGTTGATCCATCGCATGTGTTGCTTGCAATGCATGTTCCAGTCGAGCTAGCGCATGGTAGTCTCCGGCTTACGCTGGGTAAAGACAACACTGACGAGGATGTAACTACGTTGTTGGATGTGCTGCCTGGGATTATCGAGAAGTTGCGCCAATTGCGGTGAAGTAGCTCTCACTAATGTTTGTTGGAAGACCAGTATATTCCTTAAATTACTGCTTATTACGTTTTAAATTGGGATATGAGAAACCCATTGAAGGCCGATGAATCGGCGGTGGGAACCGGGCATCCCTTGCGGATGCCCGGTTCCTGTAGTCAAATCAAGCTTGATAGAGTATTACAGGTCTTACGTTGCGCTGTTTAGTAACCTCTGCATTATCCATTGCCGTGCTTCCTCACTTTTTACGTCGATAGCACAGTATACCAAAGGCCCATCAAGTATATGTGCCAACATACATCCTTTGAACAAACCGCGTGTAAACACTCGTGCTGTCATTATTTCAAAATGAAAGAGTTCTGGTGCACAAAGGGCAACAATTGCTAATGGATCGTGTAAGAAAGGGAGTCTTGGATGCCAGCGAGGGCGATGTCTTTGCCAGACAGCTAGCAATTGGCTGAGTAAGCGTGTTTGGGGCGAATTCTGGTAATACAGTTTCTCGATATCACTCTCACGAAGCTGGCATCGCATAGTAACATTCCATCCTAGCAGTGTTATTGGGATGCCGGATGCCAATACAATCTTCGCCGCCTGCGCATCGCTTCGCATATTCCATTCGGGCAAAGGGAAACCGCTTGTTCCCCCAATCATTACGATATTTTTTATGGCTAGAAATAGACGTGGTTCAATAATCAGGGCTGTAGCGATGTTGGTTAGTGGACCCAGGCAGAGAAAGGTAATATTGCCATGGTGCGCCAATGCCGTGTGAATGATAAATTCTGGAGCTGAGAATGGACTGAATGTGCTTAACGGAGCGCATGGATCGAGTATGGCTGCTTGGGGTACACCAGAAGGTTTATGTCTGAGCATGAGTGGCATCTGTTGTCCTGCAGCAACTGGAATATCCTCGTGTCTGAAAACTTCTAGAATGTGAGATGCAAGATGTGCACGCTTTTGTGTATCGCCGAAAACGGTCGTCACCCCTAGTAATTCAATTTCTGGTGAGCATAAAGCCAGTGAAAGAGCCAGAGTGTCATCAATATCATCACCAATATCGGTATCGATCAAGATATTATACTTTCGGGTGTTTAATTGGCTTGCTGGTGTTTGTGATATGGATGATGCCTGGCTCATTGTCAATATATCCCTCTTTATGTTACATTGAAGACGTAAGAAGTTGCTTGAGAGTTAGAGGCGAGATCGATGCCAAATGCGTTGTCCTTAGACTACCACAGTAGTTCAGAAACAAGCAACAATGGTGTTGTAGCCATCGGCGACTTAATCAAAACAAGGAAAGGGTAGACTCATCTATGGATACGCTCAAACGTGAGGTGCTGGCGCAGCGAGTGCGCAAAGTTAAGCCATCGGGTATTCGCAAGTTTTTTGACATTATTAACACTATGCCGGATGTAATCTCGCTGGGCGTAGGTGAACCAGATTTTGTCACACCAGAGCATATTCGGCAAGCCGGAATTCATTCTATTGAACTTGGTCACACACGCTACACATCGAATTACGGCATATTAGAATTGCGCGAAGAAATAGCTGCTATGTTGCATCGTCGCTATGGGCTTACCTACGACCCAAAAACAGAAATTCTCGTCACAGTGGGTGTGAGCGAGGGAGTAGACCTGGCTATGCGTACACTAGTTGATCCTGGTGATGAGGTCATTTCTCCTGATCCCGGTTATGTAGCCTATGAAGCCGATATCATCTTCGCGGGCGGTGAGCCTGTAACCGTTCCAACTTATGCAAAGTATGATTTTGGAGTGCGAGCACAAGAGATTGCTGCAGCAATTACACCACGAACAAAGATGATCCTGATTGGTAATCCTAATAATCCTACTGGTGCTGTTGTTTCAAAGACTGAACTGGAGGGTATTGCGAAACTTGCCATAGAGCATGATTTGCTTGTAGCCATAGACGAAGTATATAGCCGTCTCGTCTACAATTCCGAACATTTAAGCATCGCTGCGATGCCTGGCATGCGTGAACGTACCGTCTTGTTAGATGGATTCTCCAAGGCTTATGCTATGACGGGATGGCGCATCGGCTATGTTGCCGCGCCCGCGCACATTTTAGAAGCTATGCTAAAAGTTCACCAATACGCCATTATGTGTGCCGGTACAGCTCCACAGGAAGCTGCATTGGAGGCTCTACGCCATGGCGAAGCAGATGTACAGATGATGCACAATGATTATGCTCGCCGTCGCCGAATGTTTGTTGATGGCCTCAATCGCATCGGATTTGCATGTTGCGAGCCGCGAGGGGCTTTCTATGCTTTCCCGTCTGTTGAAGTTAGTGGGATGTCGGACGAGGAGTTTGCCGAAAAGTTACTCTTCGAGGAGCTGGTTGCAGTAGTACCTGGTAGCTCATTTGGCGCTCAGGGTCGAGGGTATGTACGTTGCGCATACTGTACAGCTTATGATAAACTTGAAGAGGCTTTGGTACGTATGGAGCGTTTCCTAAATAAGTACCGTTGAACTTTACAAAACGAAGGAGCGCCAGCAATGTCAGTGAATGTTGATTCTTCTGGTCTATTCACTCGTTCTGAAGATATCCCTGATGATCGTTTTCATTTCTTTTGTTCAGAGTGTGGTGAGGAGATTAGAGGAATACCCTACAAAACCACCTGGCATGGCTGGTGTGCGTGCTTCGACCCCTGGGATTTCTGCTCCGAGGAATGCTGGGACAAGAATGATTTGCTAAATTCTGCGAATTGGCCCCCTCCGTCCAAAAATAAATGGTAAAAGGGTTATGGTCTTCTACTAATTAATGGGAAAGGAGGTGGCTTCTTTTCTTGTTGGAGGTAGACAATGAAGCTTAAAGGTGCTGTTACCGTCAATGCATCGCAGGAAGAGGTCTGGCGAATCTTAATGGACCCGGCTCAGTTCTGCAAAGTCATGCCTGGATGCGAAAAAGCGCGGCAACTGGATGATACTCATTACGAGGCGATACTCGCGGTAAAGGTGCCATTAATGACTATTCGCTCGAAAGCTAAAGGTACGATACTTGAAGCCCAGGCGCCGCGTCACCTGGTAGGAGAACTGGCTGGCGAGCCTCGTTCAGTGTCCGGGTCTTTCCGTAATCGAGTAACCATTGATCTGGTGCCTATCGACGACAAGACAAAAATCGAGTATGCAATGGAAATCACTATGCTTGGCCGGCTGGCTCGTGTGGGAGAGACGGTTACCCGACTCATTGCCAACCGCTTCTCAAAGGAATTTACTAACAACGTCTCGAAATTGTTTAACAAACCCAGCAGATAGTAGATCTTATTTGAGCTCATAGCGTCTTATCGAAAGGAGCAGTTCAAAGTCGCTCACTGAAAATCCCAGGGTAGTTACGCCGAAGAAGCCCTGCAAAAATATGGGTACCAGCAGGAATTTCGACGTGAACTCAAACGCTTCGCCTCCTTTGCCATAGGTTTCTCTTTCATCTCCATGACTGCACACAGTTTCCATTTACCGCATTAGGGCTGTTGGTGGTAGTCTCTTCCTGTTGTGAGCGAACCAGGAGATTGTTCTTATCTACAGCAATAACCAGGCCATGCACCTGTACTGCCTGCCAGTCGGCAAGACAGATATCATACGGAAACTCGTTGGGGGTATCGTCTCGGCTGCGGCGTAAGCCCATTTCTGAGGCGATAGTGCGTATTCCTATCCATGACCGTGTAGGCAGCATTTCTAAAAGCTCACGGCGGGTAGAGATGCCGTACTGCATACGCAGAAGTTCCTTTTCTACCGGCGTCCATTTGTTGCCAGGGTTGCCCTCAAGCCGCAAAGACACTATTTCATCCTGTCCCCATGCCGGATCGCGCCAGGTGATAACCAGTTTCCAGACTCTCGGCGAAATGGTGTCAAGGGTAACACCGGTGGTAAAGGTAGTTACTACGTCGTACAGTTCTTCGATGCTGTAAATTTCCCGTACCCTGTCCCCAAGTTGGCGTAAGAGGTCATGGTATTCAATCATCTGAGCGCAATAGGTGTCGGGACTGTCCTCTAATTTTTTAAGTCTTGCCTCAAGCCGTTGTTTCTCAACCGTGTATTTGGTTATTTCGTCGGTTAAGAACTTGAGCATCTTTTTTAGCGCCTTGTCACGCGCAATTTGTTCCTCTTCATCCAGTACAATCTCATCTTCTTCGTCCTCTTGCCCTTCCTGCACCAGAGTCAAGCGTTTGAACAGTTTTGCAAGTTTGCGCTCGCAGGCGTCAATGAGTGCCCTCGTTTCCTTGATGTCTTTCTCGCGGGTATCTTCCTGCTGCTCCTCTGTATTGGCGTAACTTGCAAAGTCCTCTGTTTGCCAGAGGTGAGACATAAGAGCTTGCCAGTATACGTTATCCACTAACTCGGTAGCAAGCATGTATTTCGCGCTTCCTGAATACCCGTTCATGCGTAGTCTAAACGCGTACAGGTACTTCCCTGTTCTAAAGTTCTCCGCGCTATATTGCGGCTGTACTCTGATAATAAGGGTGGGGTCTGCAGCTCTGACAACCTTTTTCAGCATTGCGGGATTTGGCGGGCTGTCTAGCTGTGTATATCTGCGTGGCCTCTGTCCGATGGTGTCAAGATTTTTCGTCCCGTAAATGTTGTAGGGGCTCGCTGCCTGAAGATATGCCAGAATAGCTCATCTTGCCGCGCTAGGGGGATGATGGGATCGTGAGTTATTTTGGGCTTGCCTGTTTCATCAACTAAAATGGTATTGTCATAACACCACCAGCCCAAATATACAGGGTTGGTGAGCATACGTACCATTGTGGAAAGAGACATGGTATACACCCCTGGTACTTTCCTCAGCTTCACCTTTGCCACTATTTCAGGGTCTACCCATGCTTCAAAGTCGGGAAAAATAAACGGCTTTGCGTCGTACTCCCTATGCAATGCCATCAGGTTATCATCTAGCTCCCGGTAGCGTTCAAACATGTGCAGGATGATCGGAGACCAGTGCATATATTGAATGTAGCGGCGAAACGTTGGGCTTTTCTTATTCCGGTCAACAATGTAGCCGGGGGGCAAATTGCCGCCAGCCCAACAGCCTGTTTCGCCTAAGAAGTCTTTCGCGCCTATCATGAGCTTGTAAACCTGGTATTCAAGGTACTCCCATGCCTGAATACACCGATCACGAAACAGCTTGACACAAAATCCCTCTGAGAAGTCATAAACCATATCAGGGGTTATCACAATAACATGGTACTTCTCGCAAATTTCCATGAATTTGCTGTACTCCGTCCCCCACTTATCCCGAAGGAGACGATCTACGTTTACGGCCAGGACTGCACGAACTTCACCATTTATTATCCATTGCAGCATCAGCTTAAACGATGGCCGATCTTCCATCCGTAGTGTCCCTGACAACTCCATATCATCTTTCGGATGCCTGACTTGGTGCTGCTGCCAGCCGCAGCGCAGAGCCATGTTCCAAAGCTCGCCGTCTTCGGCCAGTTGCAGTTCTGAGGAAACATTGCCCCGTTGACCGGGCGTTGAAATGCGGGGGTAAATGACACAGTCAAACGCTAAAGGGAACGCAGGTGTGTCCCCACGATCCCGTTACAAGCGTATTCTTTGATTTGTCTTCTGCGACGTGAAAGGTTCTGGTCATAGGTAGTTTCGCTTTCGCTGAATATAGTGATACCAACTTGCGCTCCGTGTGATATACTAGGAGAAACGATGAAAGAAGGGAAAAAAGACCAGTTGTGGGAACGAGAGTCACACGAGCCGCAGCTCATTATCCAGTAGAAGAAGTCAAACGTCGCATGAAACGAGATCCACGTTCGTGGGTTCGAGAACGCTGGGGATCATTTATCTTGCCTTGATGAGACCACGCAAAGCCGAAGAGATCGCCAGAGATATGGGGGTGTCAGTGACGACGGTGCGCCGCGTTATTTCCCGCTATAACCGCTTGGGACTTGCCGCGATCGAAACGCCAGGCAAGGGTGGACGTCGTCATGAATACATGAGCTTAGAACAAGAACGGAACTTTCTCCAGCCCTTTTTCGCGCGAGCCGCCCGGGGAGAAATTGCCACGGGAGAAGACATTCAGCGCGCCTTTGAAGCAGAGGTCAAGCATGCGGTGCATCTCACGAGCATCTATCGTCTGTTAGATCGTCATGGTTGGCGCAAGCTCGTGCCGCGTCCGCGACATCCCAAAGCCAACCCCGAAGAACAGGCTGCGTTTAAAAAAACTTTGCGCAGGCGGTTCAAGCGGCACTGGCCACACGCGATCCTGGTGACCGAAGACCAGTGCTAAAGATGGCCGAAGATGAAGGCCGCTTCGGCCGCGTGAGCATTCCTAGACGTGCCTGGGCACCGCCTGGAGTGGGGCCTCACGCACCACATCAACTCGTGCGCGAATACACCCACGTCTACGCGGCTGTAGCACCAGCAGAGGGCAAAATGACCTCGCTCATTCTGCCCTCCGCCGATACCGAAATGATGAGTCTGTTTCTCAAGCATGTGTCCAAGACCGAAGCTTCGTACTTTGTGGTGATGCAAGTCGATCGAGCGAGCTGGCATCACTCACAAGAGCTCAAGATTCCGGCCAATATGCGACTGATTGCTCAGCCTGCCTACAGTCCAGAGCTGAATCCCGTCGAACATGTCTGGGAAGAAGTGCGCGAAAAGCACAGGCGCGAATCTGGCTCTGGCCTCTCTCGATGAGGTCATTGACAAGGTCTGTGATGGACTCAATCAGTTGGAAGCCGATCCGGAGCGTCTCCGTTCGATGACCTACTTCCCTCATTTTAGAAGTAGCTCTTAGAACGCAAGTTGGTATTAGAACGATTACACAAGTTTCATACCTACATATGAGCTATGCCTAATCTTCAACACACTTAGACCTACCAGTAGCTTTATCTTACCTTCTTTGTTCGGGCTTTATCTTCCTGCCAGCTAAACATTCACCATGAGCATGGTAGACGTTTCGCTCATCTCCATACTCTGGAATGGTGGAGAGGTTGTTGAGTGCACTGGCCAGATTGGCAGCCGCAGCGGACGTGAGTTACTAGGCATCTGCTCCGGTCTGCTTGGGCGGTGTCCAGCGAGCACCGGTCTCTTGACAGAAAGTGTCGATCGCGGCGTCAAGGGTGGGGAAGAAATGATCTGGATTGAGGGGGCCGATTAGTTCGTAGCGTTCAAGTTTCTTTCGGACGGGGTCCTTGAGTTCGGCGAACACAAGGGAGATGCCGTTGGCGTTGAGTTCCTCGTCGAGGTCGGCTAGCATGTCGGCGGCGGTAGTATCAACGTCGGTCATCGGCTCTGCGGCGATGAGGATCCAGCGCGGTCGTGGCTCAGTAGCTGCGAGGCGACGGATCTGGTCACGGAAGGTACGGGTGTTGGCGAAGAACAAGGGTGCGTCGAATCGGAAGATCACGAGTCCTGGTAGTTCCTCAGCGTTGGGGTGTTGTTGTCGGTCGTGATGCCCGGCCAGTCCTGGGACACGGCCAAGTGTGGTCTGGTATGGCCGCCATGCTCGTCGGAAGACGTTCATGATCGAGAGCGCCACGGCGACCGCGATGCCCGCAAGGACGCCGAGCAGCGCTACACCCAGAAATGCCGTGATTGAGAGCAGGAACTCGACGCGCCGCTGATGCCAGAGTCGTAAGGTTCCGGGGATGTCGGCTAGCGAGAGTGATGCGGCGATCACGACAGCGGCGAGTGTAGGCTGAGGGAGGTTTTGCAGCAGCCAGGGCGCGAAAACTAACATCGGCACGATTGCCACGGCTCCAACTAACCCGGTGATCTGAGTCTTGGCTCCTGCTTGCTCAGCGACTGCGGTGCGCGACCCACTCGTACTGACCGGGAATCCTTGGAAGAAACTGGCGGCAACATTCGCGGCACCAATCCCAATCATCTCGCCGTTGCCGTCGACCTCCTGACCGCTGCGTGCAGCAAAAGCCGAGGCGGTCGAGATCGTGTCGGTGAGTGCAACGAGCGAGATCCCCAGCCCTCCCGCGACGAGCAGTGGGAGATCGGACACTGATTCGACGCTCGGCACAGTGAGCGGTGGGAATCCTTTGGGTAGGGTTCCGACAAGTGACACACCATGGCTGGCAAGATTGAACACCGAAGCTGCTGCGATAGCCACAATGACCGCCACGAGTACACCCGGGACACGCGGCAGCCAGCGTTCGATCGCCAGGATTAACCCCAGACTGACCAGCCCAATCGCAACAGCTGCGCCAACTACCTCACCTGAAGCCAGCCCGTGCACGAAGGCGATCGCCTCGTTGATCAGCCCATTCGCATCAGTGGAGAACCCGAACAGTTTGGGCAACTGCCCAATGAGAATTGTCAATGCAAGGCCGTTCATGTAGCCGATTTGCGTTGGTTTTGAGAGTAGGTCGGCGACGAATCCGAGCCTCGCGACTCCGGCGATGATCATGATCGCCCCTACGATCAACGCGAGCATTGATGCAAGAGCGATGGCACGTTCGGGGCTGCCGTTTGCGCCAAGAATCGGCAGGATCGTGGCTGCGATCATTGGCCCAAGCGATGAGTCAGGGCCAAGCACCAGGATGCGCGAAGGCCCAAACACCGCATAGCCGATCAGGCACAGGATCGTGGTGTAGAGGCCTGTGATCGGCGGCAAACCGGCAAGTTCGGCATAGGCCATGCCTTGCGGTACCAGCAGTGTGCAGAGCACGATCCCTGCGACGAGGTCGCTGCGCAACCAGGAGATGCGGTAGCTTGTGATCATGCGCGCACCGGGTAACCACTTTGGCACCGTCATAAGCCCTCCTCGGAGGTCAAAAACCACTGATGATACCAGGTGGAGCGTTCGCAGAGGGGGAGGAGGTCGACGAAGGACTCGTCTTCCGTGCCCGTGTCGTTCGGAGATACATGAGCCATGTTCTATCCTTTCCCCAAGTGCTTTCCTATGCACAAACCTAAGCAGGGTTAAATATTCAATATTATACACCTTGGCGTCAATGTTCTGCTTTTTGCATGGAGGAACCATCCTCTATTCCTGTTCCCTTGACGTTTACACGTATACTAAACCTCAGGATTATATACTCATCAGCCCTGAAAAAGCCGTTGAAGCGATGAGCTTTCGATAACAGTGGATGCCGAAGATGAGGAAGTTTCTAAGACGACGGGATGTGGACATCTCTTTGCAATGAAATGGAGACAGCTCATTTCCCAGTCTCATCCTGTACTTCGTTTGACAGTAGCTTCCATTCGTCATCTTCTCAGAGGTGACTATGTAAGGAGATGAAACAAATATGATCGTTCTGCAGATTATTGTATTTTTGCTTGGCCTGGGGATTACTCTGGCCACACTCTCTTCTGCCATCAGACAAACAGTACTTCCAGGGCGGAAGAGCATTCGCCTCTCACGTACCCTCTACGGTACGACTTTTCTCCTGTTTCGACTGGTCATTGTTCGTATACAGTCTGAAGCGGTAAGTAGCGAGAGCGCTACTTTTTATGCGCCCTTGTCGGTGATGCTCTTACCGATCACCTGGGTGATTGTCCTGATTTTCTGCTTCAGCATGATGTTTTGGGGAGTGAGTGAGCCGTCGCTTGGCATAGCTCTCTCGTTAAGTGGCGCGGCTATCACCACCGAGGGATTCCTCGCGCCGAAAGGAGGGGGCCAGACCACGCTCTATATCCTTGAGGGGATCATTGGCCTAGGGATCGTAGGCTTGTTCATCACCTTTCTCCCAACGGCCTACTCAATTTATTCACGGCGCGAGGAACAGGTGACGCGGGTTGCGTTTCGTTTTGGTGCTCCTCCTTCAGGCGTCCAGGTGCTTGCGCAGGTATATCGCTTTGGTCTGGCGGAGGCGCTGGATGAGCTCTGGCGCACCTGGGAGGATTGGTTCACTACTATGGCTGAGACACATATCACCAACAGTGGAGTGATCTTTTATCGCTCGTCACAACCAGGCACCTCGTGGATAACGACTGACTGCGGGTGCCATTCTTGATGCAAGCGCTCTCTTTTCTTCCACCGTGGATAGAGAGGATGTTCCCTGGGTAAATCTCTGTTTCCAGGCCGGTTGTCATACGTTGAGGGATATTGTCACTGAAGTTGCAAGACCGTCGATTGCTTCAGCTATTACTTCAGAAAAAGCGATTCACGTGACGCGTACTGAGTACGATGATGCATGCGAGACCTTGAGTGGCTCTGGAGTGCCGCTCAAAGCGGATCGAGAGGAAAGCTGGAGCGATTTTGTGAGTATGCGTGGTCAATACAATACCTTCCTCATCGCCCTTGCGAACCTGGTCTATGCTCCCAAAGCCCCGTGGTCCTCAGATCGAACGCTTGGTTTTGCTCCAGCCAGGCTCATGAGACTCGGACCAGGATGATACGAACCAACATACACCCCGACTCCGAACAAACAGCCAAGGAGACCATAGATCAGTCGGAGCTTTCGACTTGGTGCAATTCCAAGCAGCGACGTAGGCAGAAGACCAATAGCAAACGCAATTCCAGGTGTTAATTAGCCAAAACAAATCAGCAAGAACCCTGGAATTACTCCTATCGCTGCATGCAAGGTATCTTGTCTAGTGAATTGAATAGATTTCGCCCATACTTCCCATACTTTTAGTTCATCTATTACTGTATCATAACAAGAAAGATGGAGGAGTCCAGCGAAAACATTTCCCAACGGTAATTGCAACAATTGTGGGTCAGATTGTTTCCAGATGTAAATATACCTATATATCAGGACTGCATTAATGTCTTTTTCAGCTCCTAAACTACCCTATTCTATCCCCAAAGGGGAATGGCTTTCTCATCCATTTTGGACTATAGTCATGCATAGGAGGAGATGAGAAAGCATGAAGCAACAAGTTACCTTAACACGTCAAGCAATCAGAACGCCTCGAGCTGCCGCAGTGGCAGGGATCATCTTCTCATTGTTGTTCACGACGAGCATGGTGCTCATCCGGCTGGCCCTCCCAGAAGAATTTCGTGGGACGGATATCAGCAACCTGACGCTCTGGTTAGTACTGATCTTTCCAGCATGGGTATTTGTGATCAGCGTCTTCATCCTGAACGTCAGTCTGCGTGGTGGTCGAGTCGAAGCCGAGGGTGTGATTGGTGCTAAAGAAACAACACACATGGCATAGAGCCAAATCGTACAGGCATTTTTATTTGCTCTCATGTACAGTATCCCACATATGGAGACGTTGACTATGAAAACCATGATGGTACGCGGTTCACCTCTCATCCGACCGTTGCTTGGTGCGGCTGCCGTGGTGATTGTGGTGTTCGGCTTGAAGTACTCAAGTGACGTGCTGGCACCAATTTTTCTGGCAGCTACCCTGGCAATCCTCTTTACCCCGGCGTTATGGTGGCTTGAAAAGAAAGGGTTGCCATTCGGGCTGGCGCTGGTGGTGATGGTACTGGCTCTTGGTGGCTTTATCATCCTTTTGATCTTCATCCTCACGACCTCGCTCGAGCAACTTTCCGTCAAAATGCCAGAATATGCCGCGTTACTGCATCAGCGTATCGATACTCTGGGAGCGGCTCTGGGAAATATCGGCGTTGATCTGCAGGAGACGCTCAACTCCATGGTCGCGGACACAACTGGTGTGGCTCATTCAGCCATTGATATTGCCCTGGGAGTCCTGAGTAACGGTGTTGCCGTCATCTTCTTCCTGTTTCTGCTCTTTCTGATGCTGGTCGAATCCAGGTCCGTCGCGACCAAGTTCCAGACCCGACTGCAAACGGGGAACAATGTAGTTATCCAGCTTGGCAACTATACCAGGCAGATTCAAAAGCAGTATCGTATTCAGGCCATGAGCAATTTGTTGAGCGCCGCAGCGCTCACCGTGGAATTCTTGCTTTTCCGCATAGACGGGGCCTTTTTGTGGGGATTTCTCGCATTCATCCTGGGCTTTATCCCCAATGTTGGCTTGATCATTGCCTGCTTGCCAGCGGTCGCCATCGCATTTATTCTTTATGGATGGGGAACAGCGTTGGTCATCCTCTTCATTGGTATCATCCTCAACGCAACCATGGATAATGCGGTCACACCGCGTATTTATGGAAAGGGGTTAAACTTGCCAGTGCTGCTGGTGTTTACCTCTTTTCTCTTCTGGAGCTGGGTGTTTGGTTTTGTGGGTGCGTTGCTGGCAATCCCTGCCACGCTATTCGTAAAAGCGCTCTTGCAAGGTCGGCAGGACACGCGCTTCCTGGTCGTGTTGCTCAGCGGGAAGGAAGAGGGTGAGACAGATAGTATCGCCGAAGATAGCATAGTTGAAAGCGAACCAGGTGAAGAGCAAGATAATACCCATCAAGACAGGCAACAATCGTTGATAGTTGACACAACTGACAATTCAACCGACAATTAAGGCATTCACCTGCTAGTCGGGTGAACGGACGAGATGAAAGGAGAATGACTATGGTTTTGGGTCCACTTGAGTATCTTGTAGTTGGCTTTGAGAATTATCGCTTCACGGGCCAGATCCTGGCCGAACTACGCGCTGCTCAGGAGAAAGGCATCATACGCGTGGTCGACCTGTGTGTGATTCAGAAAGATGAGCAGGGCAATGTTACGGAGCGGGAATTGAGTGAACTGAGTGGCGAGGAAGCTACGGAACTGAGTCCTCTAGCTGCCAATGTAATGGGTCTGCTGGCAGATGAAGATATCCAACAGCTCGCAGCAGATATTCCCAATAATAGTGCAGCTGGCTTGCTGCTGTTCGAGCATTCCTGGGCAATCGGCTTGAAAGAAGCAATCAAGCATGCGGGTGCAGTAGCTGTCACTGGCGGATTCGTGTCACCTGATGTGATAGCAGAGGTGGAAGAAGAACTCGAGGCGGCAAAGCAAAATGCCTGACAGGAACAACCAGTAGTTTATGTTGTTCAATTGTTAAGATGTGTTAGTACCGTGGGAGTGACCCATTCGGTTACCATGCAAGGAGGATAGGTATGTTTAGAAGAAGAAGAAGACCACTCTTGAGGACAGCTGCAGTAGGTGGGGTAGCCTATGCAGCGGGTCATCACGGGGGCAAGAAATCCGCAGAGCAACAATATACAGATGAGCAGCAGAATGCACAGATTGCCGATATGCAACAGCAACAAGCGATGCAGCAAGCGCCACCACCAACGTATCAGCAACCTGCTCCACCCCCACCGGTCTATCAACAGCCTGCTCCACCAGCAGCACCTACCGGTTTAACTGATGAGAATTTTGCACAGTTGAAGCAGCTAGGAGCGCTCCATGAGTCTGGTGTCTTAACCGATGCCGAGTTTGAGGCTGCGAAACAGAAGATTCTGGGTATCTAATAATCAACAGATCGGTGAGAGAAGCTTTCGCGTTTAGCAGGGCTAAGGTTTGCCTCAGCCCTGCTAGGTGCAGGATTCCCGAACATATGAACGTTCTAGGAAGTTAGAGTCATGGGCCCTGTCTTACTCAAAATGCTGCCGTTTGCCCTCGGTGCCATCGCTCCTACGATGATCGGCCTGGTGGTCATCTTTCTGACTGGCACGAGAGGAGTAGTACAATCGTGCGCGTTCATCCTTGGCAAATACATATTTTATGTGTTTTGGGGCCTGGTATCTCTTTATCTAGTAGATCAGATTTCCGCTCCTGGACTGAAAGTGTCCAGGAGCGTTTCAGAGGGGTTTTTTCTTATCGCCGGCTTGTTGTTACTTATTCTGGCAGTACGCAATTTCTTCGTGGAGGATGATCCAGATTCTCCTCCGCCGAAGTTTATGACTATTTTAGCCAAGCTAGGGCCATTCAAGTTGTTAGGGTTGGGCATTGGAATATCAATCATCCAACCTCGCTTTATCATATTCGTGCTCTTAGGTGCATCAATTATTGCCAAAGCCAGATTATCAACGACCGAAAACTTCATCTCTCTCTTGGTACTTGCCCTGCTTATGGTATGGCCGATGCTCATCCCTTTGGTCGTGTTTCTTGTCATGGGTGAGCGTGGTGTTGACGCAATGAAATCAATGAGGACGTGGTTAGTACACAATCAGCGTATGATCAATGTTGTCGTAATGGGTGTTTTTGGCGTTATTCTGCTGTTCTTGGGACTGACAGGTATGTATTGATGCTTCCTTTCTTTCAGCATGCAATCTATGTGATCGATAACTTGCCAAGGTAAGGGAAACCTCCCGTTTGCCTCTCAGACGCTGTTTTTTACCGAGCCACTCACTACCCAGCACCTCGCTTTATGCCGTCTCCTCACACCATTGTGTCCACCCTCCCCCGTCCGAAAGCATCAATGCGTCCCCAGCGTCCCGGCATGTCGAGCAATTCAAGCTGTCCTAGCTGTGAGGGAATGGCAGGATCAACAAGCAGGTTGTTCCCAATCGGCACAAGACCCAGAATTGCCCGCAGTAGCAAGAGAGGAGCCCCACTGGCCCAGGCTTGCGGGCTACATGCGGTTGGATATTCTACTGGAAACTCTGTTAGTTCACGGCGATAGCCAGCGAACGCTTCTGGCAGACGACCCTTAAAGTAGGTGGCAGCCTCAAGCATGTGCATCGCCAGACGTGCAGCCTCCTCACGATAGCCGTAGCGCCTGAGCCCCATCGCGATCAACGAGTTGTCATGGGGCCAGACCGTCCCGACATGATAGCCGATCGGGTTGTAGCCGCCTTCTCCATCCGCCATGGTGCGGACGCCCCAACCAGAGTACAGCTTTGGACCCATCAGGTGGCGTACCACAGCCTCTGCCTTGTCATCATCGACGATGCCACTCCAGAGCAAGTGCCCGATGTTGGAGGTCAGCGAATCGACCTTACGTCCATCACCGTCGATGGCTAGTGCGAAGAACGCACGATCCTCGAGCCAGAAGTCCCGGTTGAACCTCCGCTTGAGTTCAGCCGCCTGGCTTTCTAAGCGGTTGGCGAACTCAGGATCATTCCAGAACGTCCGAGCAAGCCGTGCGCAGCGCATCTTGGCGTCATAGACGTAGCCCTGGATCTCACAGGTTGCCCTCGGCAGGCGCGAGAGCGTGCCATCGGCGAACAGGATGGAGTTCCAGGAGTCCTTCCAGCACTGGTTCTCCAGTCCCGTCTCTTTGTTACGGCGGCTGTACTCGACATAGCCATCGCCATTGCGGTCACCATAGGTGTCGATCCATCTGAGCGCGGCCCTGGCTTCCAACTCAAGTTGCCGTACCAACTCAGTGTTGCCGGTCCAGCGCTCGAACTCGTCGAGCAAGATGAGGAAGAACGGTGTGACGTCGGCCGCTCCATAGTACGGTGAGTGCGGGCGTTCCTCGAACGCGGTCATCTCGCCAAAACGCGCCTCGTGCATGATCTTGCCAGGCTCCTCGTCGCGGAACTCGTCGATCCTCGTGCCTTGCCGTTGGGCCAGAGCAGTGAGCGAAGCTTTGGCGAACTCAGATGCAAAAGGCAGCGCCTGGTAGCTCACGATCATACTGTCCCTGCCAAAGATGGTCATGAACCACGGTAAGCCAGCGGCAGGAAGCGCCTGTCCTGAGAGTGTCAAGGGATAAAAGCGCAGTGCTGCCAGGTCAACCAGACTTCGACGGTAGGTCACCTGGAGCGAGGGCCACTCACACGAGAGGCGTGGTAACGCTGCGCTTAACTTCTCCAGACTGCGCTGCATTTGGGACCTCGTTCGTTGAGCCTCACGCACGTATTTGGCTTCCTCGATATGCTCGCCAATCCCGCCTAACCCGATGGCGACATCCAGGCGCGTCGTCCACTGACCATGCGGCTCGATATGCACTGCGAAACTCAGTCCATGTTCGTCGATAGCAGCCTCTGCACTGGCAGTGATTACGGTCTCACGGACGAACTGGTCACGACGATAGCCAAGGAGCAGGCGATTACTCTCGATCCGATGATAGAATGCTCCTTTCTTGGTCAGGTGATCCTTGACCTCAAACAGATCAGCGAAGTCAGCTGCTGCCTCAATGCGCACCTTGAAATCGACCGGCTTGTCTTTGTGATTGAGAATGGTTACTTCCTCGGAAAAGCCGTTCCCGATGGTTCGTTTACGAAGAATCGATTGATCGGCATCCACATAGATGGTGCCAGTCCCCGGTACAAGGAAGAACTGCACAGCGAAATAATCCAGGTCATCGGTCGACAGGACGTTCGGACGCTGCCCGTCTACCGTCAGCAGCCAACGTGAAAGAAAGCGCGTATCCCAGGCAAACAGTCCCAGCGCCTCAGTGGGCGAGGCGTCGATGTCTCCGCGCAAGTCGCTGACCACAAAGTTGTTTCCTTCGAGCACACTGATCGTGGTTTTCTCACCCATGGTCTTCTCCTTTATGCCTGTTTTTCGCCTGACAGGCTCTCATCGGGAAAGAGCCGCTGGAACATCTGCGCCAGGCTGATATTGCCTGTAATCTGCATTTTTCCTTGCAGGAACAGTGTCGTGGGATTCTGCTTTCCTACCACCATGCGTTCAAAGTCTTCCTGGCTGCATGCAAACATACAATCTGCTCCAGTCGTATCTCTGCTCACCGTCAGTGCTCCATTGCTCACCACGACGAACCAGCTGCCTGCATCTTCGATGTCACAATGGATGGTTCCAGAGACGCTATGCAGCAGCGGTTCGTAACTACGCGTGGCTAGTCGCTCAAAGAAAGCGTGCGTTGTATCACTCATAGGTCCTCCTCATTTAGTGCATGTACTCCATTAGTCAGTAGCGTACTACCTCTGCGCCGCGCCAGGCGTGGGCAACAATACACTGCTATTTCACTAGCTCTCCTGCGTTATATATGCATGTCCTATGTCTGAAAAAGCCAGCATGTTCATGCCTTTCCCCCTACTTCTCCAGTTTCTATGGCTGTCCCAGATTGCACCTGATCGGAGGGAAGCAGGAGTGCTGCGATCAGGCCAATGCATGCAAAGGCGATCATCGTAATGAAGGCCAGGGTGTAGGTCTTGTCGGATGTGACGAGTGTCGTGACCAACACCGAGCCGGCAATGGCCGTCCCAAGCGAGGACCCCAGATTCGAAACGCTGCGCGATAAGCCGGAGATCTCCCCCTGGTCTTTGTCGGGAAAGCTGGACTGCACGACGTTGACCGAGGAGGTTAGCATCGCTCCCACTCCCAGACCTATCAACAAAAGGCCCGGAATGGTGGCAAGGGTGCCTGAGATGAGACGCCCTAAGAGCAGCAGCAGGAGCATACCGACGATGGTTGAGACAAAGCCTTCCCAGATGAGGGTTTTTTGTGTAAACCTTTTCGCAAGACCGCCTGCCATGCCCCCTGTGATCAGGATGCCGATGGTGGTGGGGGTGAGCGCCAGGCCGGTTTGAATGGCGTTGTAGCCGTGCACCTCTTGCAGGAAGACCGAGATCACGAAGAAGCTGCCCTGCATGATGAACCATTGGATGAGTTGTGTCACTAACCCCAGGTTAGAGGTACGATTGTGGAACAGGTGTGTGGATAAGAGCGGCTCTTTGCCGGCCCGTTCTCGGGAGCGGATCCAGAAGAAGAACCCCACTAAAAAGAGGGCACCAATGCCGACGAACAGCCAGACTGGTGAGATGCCGCCCTGAGGGATGACCACGGTCGTGCCGATGGTAAAATTCTGGTTGGCCGTAACCCAGCCGTACGTTCCCGATTGCAGGATGCCAAGTACCACAAAGACGAGTCCGGCAGCCGAAAGGATCGTTCCGATGACATCGAATTTCGGTTTGGCACCCTGTACCCCGGGATCATCGATGCGACGGCTGAGCACCATGATCAAGACCACAATCAGGACCTGCAAGATGAAAGAAGCGCGCCAGCTGATCGCAGTGGTAATGATACCGCCGATGAGTGGCCCCGCTGCGGCCCCGATTCCGCCTGCAGCGCTGATGACGCCAAACGCTCTGGCACGTGTGGGCAGGTCGAGAAAGGAGACCGTGCACAGAATATAAACGGGCGGGATCAGCAGAGCAGTGCCAACGCCTTCCAGCAAAGAATAGCCGAACATCAAGAGGCCTATACCCTGGGCGAACGTCGCGATCAACGCACCCAGGGCGTACACGGTGAGGCCGAGCATTAAACAGAATTTACGGCCCCAGATATCCGACAGCTTGCTGCCCGGGATCATCAACGCGGCCATGGTGAGGGTGAAAAAGGTGATCGTGACTTGAATAGCGTGCACATCTGTTCCCAGATCGGTGGCGATGCTGGTGATGGACACATTCATGGTCGTGGCAGCGTAAGAACACACGAACTGGGCAAGCGCGAGCGGGAAAACGATCGGCCAGAAGCTGGTTGCGGCCTTCGTGACACTCTTTTGCATATATTCTATCTCCTGTCTTCATCATGGTAGTTGCTATACGTATGCCATGTAGAAGTCTACAGCGATTTTCTCATGAATGCAAGACTTTTTGAATAGACGCATCAATTCAGTGGTAGGAATACGTATTACAACAAAAACCTTACAACTCTTCTTTTAAGAAACTATTAAATTCAGGTAAAGTTAGGGATTGCGCTTTCTCCTGAGAAAGGAAACATGGTGGGAGGATCCTTCACTTTTGCAACCTATAGAGATACAGAATGGATGCGCGGACTGCTCTTGACTCTCGCCTATTGACGCCTTCGTGTTCAGCGATATTTGCTCAGGGTTGTGCCTGGACGGCTCCATTACGCACATGCTCCGCTCTCCTACAATATTACAGGCTATGCATCAGGTATACTCTTGAGAGGCACTGATACCATAACCGATGAAGATTCGGAATGATGTCGCTGTCGGCGTTGTTCCCGGGGTGACCTTCGGCGTCGGTGTAGGTACTGGTGTCGTTCCTTGAGTTTGCGTCGGTGCAGGTGTAATGCCAGGGGTTGGAGTTGTGCCGGGTTGAGAACTGTTCCGCTGACCTAAGTTATAAAAGAGGCTACCGGTACCGACTAATAGGAGTAACGCTACAACCACGATGGCAATGATTAAGAAGGGGCTGACGCCCCTCCGGGGCTGTGAAGGTGGAGGTTGAGGTGAACTGCCAACTTGTCCAGGTGCCATTTGTGCCTGTTGCCCATAATTAGACGGATAATAAGGTGATGGAGTGGGAGATGGAGCATAGCCCTGATCTTGTGGTTGATAGGGAACTTGTGCCTGGGGTGGGGCGGAAAATCCAGGTTGCTGTGTTATCGGTTCAATAGATTGTGCTCCACAACGAGGACAATAGGCTTGATCTGGTGTTAAAGAAGCTCCACAATTGTGGCAGATACGATACTGTAGGGTCATGATAATCTCTCCTCTCATGCTTTATCCCACTCACGCTAAACAAGATGTAAGTTGTCAAACGCAGGGACAGCGATATCGATATAGGATGCTCTGACACGCTTCTCTAATGTTCTGTCGTTCCTGGCATTTGTATCTAAACTCACTCCTCCCTGGCTTACTGGAATGCCTCCCATGGCCACAAAACACATCAACAGATTTGTCATTCAGCGATTTGTTCACAAGAAAGCCCAACTAGCTCTACTTCATGATATTCAAACCACAGAGGTTCCTGTAGTTGGGTTCCATCGAGAGCGACCTGGTAGAAACAAAATGTCGGTTCGCCAGGAGTAGCAATCATATGGATAGCAAGGATGGTCCCTTTGCGCCCTCTGAAAGGGCTATCATTTGCCACATAAACCCGACTCCCTATTGGGAATACGTCCTCGTCCAAGATATGTAGACCCCCGCTCATTTTACAAGGCAGGTAGTCGTGCAAGAAACGTTGCAAACACTTGCACGACTACCTGCCTCTCGACCATGTCGTAGGATTTTTTAGCGTATTCCGCAACATATAGCAGAGTTTGGTGACGAACGCTAAACCTTTCAGTTTTCGGAATGGTGACAAGGGATATGCGCTACTTTACTCTTCTCCGAAGTCCGCGCGCAGCTTGTCTTCTTGCTCTTTGGACAGGTTGGTCTGGATGATCTCGAACTGCTGCCCCTTGAGCGCCTCAGCTAATCTGTCTGTAACAGCCCCACTCGACAACAGGAACAAGGCTGAGGTGCCTGGGGTGATCTTGGCGCGCACCTGGTCGATGAAACTCTGGTCGATGCCGTAGTTCGAAAAGTGCCCCATCAAGGCTCCCATCGCGGCGCCGATTGCCAAACCAAAGAATGGAACAAAGAACAGTAATCCGAACAAAAATCCCCAGAACGCACCACCCAGCGCTCCTGCTCCGGTCGTGGCGCTCCTGGAGAGCTGATTTGTCTTTGGTTTACTGGCACCAGCAGGCCAACTGACGACTGCTCCATCTTGAATCTGGATCAACTGCTGCTTTTGCAGTCCCTCCAGCGTGTAGAGCATCGTATCGGCCCCCTCGGCCGTGGGAAACTTAAAGACGACTAATGTTGCCATAGGTAGATACTCCTTTCACGTTGTATACAATCATAGGTAGGTCAGATCGGATCTAAAAGGTATTGCCGTTGGAAAAGGGAACGAGTAGACTGCTCTGGGTTCGAGCTTGACAAGGTGGAAAGGTAGGTTCCTACTTATAGAGTGAATCTTGAAATACTCTCAATATTCGATCCCGTCAATTGACTCTCCATACTCTTTTGCATGCTGTCTTGCCTTTCAGATCTCCTCATGAATATAACTATAGCCGAAAATACATGAGAAAGCTATTCCCCCCTGGGGATAGAAGAGAGTAGTTTGGTAACAGGCGATCAATCTTATGAACTGATCAGAGCCTGACCAATGAACTCCATTGGTGAAAGCTAGTCCTTGAAGCATTATTTATTGTCTCTATAATCTAAATTGGGAGCCGTAAGTTCCTCTCAATGCAAATAGCTATAAAATAGTGTATTCTAAAGATGCGCCTAACACCTTACCTTCTGTTTTTGAATAAGTAGGTAAAAAGAATCTGAGGAGAAATCATGACTCAATGTTATCGTATCTGCCGAAGCAGCACAACAGTATTTTTACTCACAAATTGCAAGGACTCAAATATTTCGGTTCCTCGTGTTCTCTATAATTCCCACGCCAGGTGACAAACATGCGCATTTCGCATGGGTACTTCCCGCACCAATGCTCGTGAGAATGATGATTATTGCAAGCGTGTTAAGTAATGGAACAGGCGCAATGAGTCTGGTTGGGCAGGTAGAATTACTCATCCTTTTACTCATCGCAACCTTGATCGTGGCGCTACTAGTACGCCTCATGCGCGTACCCTATACATTGCTGCTGGTCATCGTTGGTTTCATCGTAGGCATCGTCGATTGCTTTCGTTTCTTCCACATGAACATCTCGATCCTAATCTAGTCTTATACATTTTCATTCCCGCGCTGCTCTTCGAAGGAGCCTGGAATGCCGACCTTGATCGGCTGGAGGCCGAATGGCTGCCCATCAGCTTGCTTGTACTCCCAGGTATGGTGCTCTCGCTACTCGTGGTCGCAGTTGCGTTGCATATTGGCATTGGCCTGGAGTGGTTACTGGCCCTGTTAGTAGGAGCCATCGTCGCACCTACCGACCCGATTGCCGTCATCGCCTTGTTCCAGCAGCTTGGCGTGCCCGATCGCTTACGCTTCCTGGTCGAAGGGGAAAGTATCTTCAACGACGGTAAAGGTGGTGCAGCCTACGAACTGGTGCTAGCGGTGCTTTTGCCTACCCTTGGTTTGGCTGAAGTTTCCGGCGAACCCTCGTTTCAGAACACCCCGGCCCTGGGGATTATGGCAGAGGTGTTCTGGCTCATCTTCGGAGGCTTCCTGCTCGGCCTTGGAGTAGGCTGGCTGGTCTCTCATCTCTTGCGTCGCATCGATGATCGCCTGGTCGTGATTACCATCACCATTGCGGCAGCATATGGCATGTACCTGCTCGGCACGGCATTATCTACATCGGGCTTACTGGCTGTAGTAGGAGCAGGCCTTGTCATGGGGAGTTATGGACGCAAGCATGCCATGTCTCCTCGCACGATCGAAGCCGCCGACGATGTCTGGGAGTTCATCAACTATCTGGCCAACTCCCTGCTCTTCCTCCTGTTGGGCTTCGAACTGGCCTTGACTAACCTGGTGCAATCGTTTCCGGGTATCTTCTTTGGCGTGCTTGGAGCACTCATAGGTCGCGTGCTGATGATCTATGTCTTTATCCCGTTACAAGATGTGCTGGCTCGCTGGTGGTCACGCCGGACTCTCAAGCGAAGCTCCAAACTGACACGTCCACGACCCATTCCCCCGGCATGGCGGCCAGTGATCGTGCTGTCAGGGTTACGTGGAGCGCTCTCGCTCGCGTTGGTGCTGAGCCTGCCCGATGCGCTCACGCAACGCAACCTGCTAACGGACATTGTCTACGGTGTGATCTTGGTAACGTTGCTTGGCCAGGGTGTGACCCTGCGCTTTCTGTTACCTCGTTGGAAAGACAAGTTAGTACGCGCAGAGGTTGAGGAACCACTTCCTACCCAGGTTTAAAATAAGCGAAATGCATGTCCTAAATCTACTAAATCGCTACCTATTGTGCTGTTAAGACATCGCGCAAGAATAGTTTGGCTCGATAGAAACGTGCCTTGACTGTTGAAACCGGCATCTTGAGGACCTGTCCAATCTCAGCGTAATTCATTTGGTCTTTGTAGTAGAGTAAAACGACCGAACGATACGTGCGAGGTAACGTCTGGATGGCACGCTGTATTGCTAGCTGGAGGTGACGCTGCTCTGCGAGTTCTTCAGGCGTGGGACTCGTATCAGGGATGGTGTTCAGGAATGCCCCTTCATCCTCCTCATTTCCCGTCTCTACCTCGGAGAAAGAGAGAAGTCGCCTGCGACGTAGGACGTCCAGGCTACGGTTATGAGCCACCGTGAAGAGCCATGGTTTCATATGCACATTTGGGTAGAGTTTGGGTAAAGACAGGTAAAGTTGGAGCCATACCTGTTGCAGGACATCATGGGCTTCGTGATACTCACCTACGTACCGGTAGATAAGGCGAAAGAGCGAGTGCTGATATCGGCGGATCAGCGCTTCAAAAGCTTCCTGATCACCAGCAAGGGCTTGCTGAAACAGGATGTTGTCTAACGTATCAGAGTCTCTTGTATTCCTATATCTCTGTGTTTCCATGGAAACGTTCCCTTATGTACTTAGATTTGACATTGGAAACCCTACTGGCCGATGCAATCTCTCCAATAAGCGAGAGCAATATGTTTGAGGATGTTTTCAACTCATTTTCCATCCTCCTGTCACACACAATACTTTCACCAATATCGTTCAATAGAGCTATCAGGATTCGCGTTACCCTGCTTCCAAATATTCAACCGAAAGAATTGGATACCCTATGTCGTGTAACGAATTGAGCACACCGATCAAAGCGGATTGATCTGACAATTTACCCATCAGGATCGTTTTCGCATAGTGCTTTGGTTCGCCTTCTTGCTCAATCATCATCCCACCGTAGTAATCAGACAATTTCTTGTCCAGGATACCTTGAATCCTGATCCTGTAAACAGCAGGCTCTAATAGACTGACACCCTGTCGGAATTTTTTCATCTTATCTTTCCTTCGATAACTGTCATACCTCCTGGCGCTGGATTAGAAAGTAATCATCATCAGCATGCAAAAGGGAGCAATATCGGCTTTTCTGAGGACAGCCTTCATACGCATGGAGTGCGAGTACGACTCTCAGAACAAACCCCAGCTTATCATGCCGACTGGGAAATTCTCCTGGAATGACTATAGTCGAAGATGCGTGTAGAAGCTATTCCCCAATAGGGATAGAAAGGGGTAGTTTTCTTGCGATCTATTCACCGAGATCAACCAGCACATCCCTATTCTGCCTTTCCCTCTGGCCCCAGATATACAACACGATAGTCAGCAAGACGATGCAAGCCAGTGGCACAAAATGCGCTAGCTCAAACGTCAGCCGATCCAGATGGTTGTTCTGGAGATACACATCGTTCGGGATTAGCAAGAAATAGCAGGCAATGCCCACATACAGCATCGGCAAAAGAGTGACGATCCAGGCGCCCACCAGACCTCCTGGCACCCGATACCTGCGAGGCACGGCCGGATATCTGTAGCGCAAGATCAGGAACGTGGGAAACATCAGTAAATACGCGAGTAAAGCGGTCAAGATAGCGACGCCCAGTACCTGAACAAAGAGCGCCCCGATACTCTCAGAGCCAAATGCGGAAAGCCCAATGGATGCGACCACTGTCACCGTCGCCACCATGCCGGAGAGGAGCGTGGCTGCGATGGGAGTTCCGAACGCCCGACTGAAGCGGCCTACGCGCAGTGGTGCCGCGCGATCAAGTGCGGCAATGGCATACGTCCGGCTCACGGCGATGAGTAACGTCGCGCCAGAGGCAAACAGCGAAGTCGTAAAACCCAGCGCCACCAGCCATCCCAGCCCGGTCGAAAGATTCGGGGGCAGCACACCATTGACCGTTTGAAAGGCATTGAGAAAGCTCCCGACGGCGCTCAGTTGATTCGTAGGCAAGGCGATCAGGATGGCCAGCAGAAAGAGGCTGTAGAGGATGACCACGATGATGCCTGCACGCAGAATGGTGAGGGGCACATCCCGTTGTGCATTGGCCATCTCTTCCGCAGCACTGCTCTGCATTTCCGCTCCTAACCAGAGCACCACCACTATCGGCAGGACCGAGCTAGCAGTCAGTCCCCAATTGGTGGGGACCAGGTCAGCGACAGCAACATGCGCACCGTTGCCGGAACCACTCACCACGAAAATGCCTGCCAGGACCAGGAAGATGCTGAGCAAGGCCAGTTTGACAAAGAAGCCAACAGTAGAGATCCATTTGCCATGGCGCAGCGAAATGATCGCACCAAAGGTGATGCCCCAGATGAAGAGCAAGGCAAGTGCCAGTTCGGCAAGCACATCAGTCACAACGTTGCTGCCAAAAAGAAAGTTGGCATCGCCAAACCAGAAGATCTTGAGCGCTGCGATCATAATCACCGCAGCCGAACCACCTATTAAAAGCGGGACGGTGATCCAGTAGAGTGTGGCTGCAAAGGCTGCATAGAGGCGCCCCCCTGCCAATTTGCACCACTCGTAGATACCTCCCTCCAGAGGGAAGGTGCTACCAAGTTCCGCTACCAGTAGTCCATAGGGAAGAAAGAAGGTAACTGCTGAGAGCACCAGCCAGGTGAACGCTTGCGCTCCGTTGGAAGCAAAAGCCCCAAGGGCATTGAGACCGATGACGGCGACCACAGTATAGCAGATCATATCAAAGCGCCTGAACCCTTTGCGCAGTTTCTTTTTCTCCGCAAGCGCTGCTGTGGTGGTGACTTCACTGGGGCGCGTTTCCATGAGAGTTACTCCTCCACAGCTTGATCTATCTCGTTATAGATGTACGTGCTGTCCAACGAGCGGAATCCATCCTAGACGACTTCTACAATATAGGTTGAGCTTGACTTCTATTCGTTACGTTGTAGCGTTTCACCAGTTCTAGCTAGCAGCCAGCAAGCCGAGAGCTTTGCCAAGCGTAACGGCTGAGCGTCGATTATTCACACTGAGCTTGCGATAGACATGTTTTGTATGCAATTTGACCGTTTCGGTCGTGACGACCAGTTCGCGTGCAATCTCCTTGTTTGTGAGGTCTGTATCGAGCAGGTTCAAGATTTGCAGTTCACGCCTGGTCAATGGTTCCAGACCCTCTTTCACCAGGAGATCTTCCTTAGAACCAGCTTGTACCGGTACTGGATCTATCGCCTCCAGGATGACTTGTAGATAAGCATCCAGATTCTTATCGACTTCTTGGCGAGCTTTTCTGTGTTTGCGCAATTCGTGAAGCAATTTAGCCAGGGGCGCGAGTTCGGAGAAGGTACGCATGAATCCTCCGGGGCGTGCCAAAGTAAGAGCGCGTTCCAGCACATCGAGGGCTTCGGCCTTACGACCTTGCAGATCGTAGACCCACGCTTGCAGGGCCAACACCTGTATCATCTTGCGTGTATTATGAATAGCTTCGACAAGCTGTAAAATCTGGGTGAGGAGAACTTGCCCTTCGGCAATACTCACCTCGTCACCTTTGGCAAGCAACAGGCGGACTTTGGTCGTGGGTGGATCCTCCAGGAAGAACATCGGACCTCGCACTTCTTGCTCTCCTGTCAACTCGAGCCACTGCGAGGCCTCCTGCACCTCGTTCTGTAACAACGCCAATCGCCCACAGAAAGCAAATGCTACCCGTAGCTCGGATAGAGAGTGCTGCTCCTGCGCCAATTCGAGCAAGGTACGAGCCGTCTCTTGTGCCTGGGTACCCAACCCCTGAGCCTGGTAGGTCAAGGCTAAGCCGCATAAAGCGTCCCGCACCACCCAAAAGTGTGCCCGGTACTGGTCGGCAATAACCGCCGAGAAGTGATAGGCCGCTTGATCTAACTGGTTCTGTTCGTAATGAGCCAGCCCAAGCAACCAGTGGGCATAATTTTGGCTGATCCCGAGCTCTCCCTCACGCGCTATGTGCAACAAATGGCGCGCGGTGTGTTCGACCAGCGGGAGTTTGCCCATTACAAGATACACGTAGGCCTGAGCGAAGAGCAGTCGGGTGGTGCTGCTAAGTCCCGTCGATTGTTCTTGTAGCGCTTGCTGCAGTGCAGCAAGCGCTCCCTCTTCATGTCCGGTCGCCTGGTTTGTGAGTACAAAGTAAAAGGTGGCATGGCTGACCATATTATCCTCACCCGGTGGGATCCATGCCAACGCGGAACGAGCGTATTCCAGACTCGCCTGTGCCTGTCCGGTAAAGAAGTAGTACAGGCTCCACAAGGTCGCTGTCAATCCTCGTAGAAGTCTGAAAGACGTGTCCTCCGCATCACTCGACTCCCGGTCACTGCTTGCTAACAGTTGCTCGCCTTCGGTCAACAATCGCGGTAGCTCTTTCAACTGCCCTTGGGCCTGGGATATCCACGCTCGTGCGGCCAAGAGGTATGGGCTTCCCTGAATCTGTTCCCCTGGTAACAGGCGCAGCCAGTGGTCTACTAGCAACAATTGCTCCTGCTCGAATGCTTGAAAAAAGTGCGCTTCCACCAGTTGCGTCGCCCTCGAGGGGTCTTTCGCCAAGAGGGCATGACGGATCGCCTCCTCAATAAGATCGTGCCTCGCATACCATGCGCTCGCGCGCCTGTGCAGAGTGGCCAGTTCTTCCTGGCTTTTGTGTGTTTGCAAACGTTGCTGCAACAACTCCTGGAATAGGTGATGATAACGATACCACCTCTGGCGTGTGTCGAGGGGGATCAGAAAGAGATTCGTGCGCTCCAACCAGTCCAGAGTGGACTGCACCTGTTCGTGTGAGATATCGCTTCCCATGACCTCGGCACACAACTCTGCGCAGAACTGCGCTAGAATCGATGTTTGTTCGAGAAACTCCTGTACCTCATGCGCTTGCTGAGCGAGGATTTCCCCGACCAGGTAACTGCTGATAGAACGAGTTGTGTAGCTGTCGAGACGTTCCAGGAACGACGCGCTGTCAGAAGCACCGCGAAGCGAAAGTGCTGCCAGTCGCAGTGCCGCAATCCAGCCCTCCGTCCGTTCATCGAGCGCACCTGCTGTTTCGCGTGCCGCTTCGCTTCCCAGCATGCGCGTGAGAAAGACTTCCGTTTCTTCCGGCAGAAAGCGCAGGTCTGTACCACGTAGTTCATACAGGCGACCCTTGGCCAGCCACCTGGCAACCGGGATTGGCGGATCGGATCGGCAGATGAGCACCAGGTGCAGTTGAAGAGGCAGATGCTCAACCAGCAGCTCGAGTAGGGTATGTACTTCGCGATTGTGGATACGGTGATAATCATCCAGCACCAGGATGACATTGTCAGGCAGATCAGCCAGTTCATTGATAAGCAAAGGAGCGATTTGATCAGGCGGCAGGATCCGCGGTGCCTTGAGGAGGGTGGTAGTGGCCTCAAACGCGTCCGGAAAGGCCGTTTGCAGGGAGGCGACAAGCGCTTGCACAAAGACAGGCAGCTCGTTGTCGTTTTCATCCAGGGTAAGCCAGGCATTCGGGCGATCAATCGTCTGCACCCACTGGGTTAGCAAAGTTGTCTTGCCAAAGCCAGCAGGGGCGCACACCAGGGTAATCTCTCCTTCGAGTGCCATGTTCAAGCGCTCGATAAGGCGAGTTCTGGTGATGACATCACTGGCGCTACGTGGGCGGAAGAGTTTCGTGCGCATCAAGGAGCGAAGAGAGTCAGTAGTGGTTACAGGCTCAGGGAGCATGGAAGCGGCGGACCTGGCCGTGGGTTTTGTGGCCGATCCGATGTGTGCGTGTTTGCCTGCGAGTCTTCGTGCAGCGGCCTGCAGGGTTGAGATGTCGATTGCATATGAGGGTCCCAGTGAGACAGTGAAGACCCTCCCCGTCCGCGACGCCTCCCATTCCGACTCACCATGATCGGTCCTGATTTTGCGTACAGTCACGGCACCCACATGATCGACAAAGAGAAATGAGGTATGCTCCTCGAGCCAGTTGTACCATGAAGAGGTTCCAACGTCGATCGGAGCGCTCTCTCTATCCAGCTGGTATAATCGCCCGCTTTTAACCGTGGACTTTGCTCGATGCATCAAGTGAAACCTCTGTTTTCATATGCCGGCATCCTCATGCCCATCATCTTTGAAAGATTGGTCTCACCTCCTCTCCCATCCCAACCACCCAAAAAATCATACATACGTGTCGAAAAGCATGAAAATGACTATAGGCACCCAACATTAGTATACTTGAAAAAAGCACAATAAATGCATGAGTAGTAATACTTACTCTAAGGATAGTTGACTAGCATTGTGCTTGCTTAAGACTGTTCATACCGAATCAGTCTAAACGTCAATTAAAGACATAGTTCCGTATTTCGCAGGAGTCGACACATTCAATACAATCACTTGCCCACTTGTTACTGTGATTAGTATACCATAATGATGGACAACTGTTAGGAAAATTACATCCGGTACATCACAAATGATCACGCCAGTAATCGCTATACTCACAAAATAGTCAGACTGCGTCATGCTACGAGTCCTCGCACGATACTCTCCAGAACTAACCCTTTTCTAACCCCATTGGGGAATAGCTTTTACGTATGTCTTCGACTACAGTGTTTATCAGAGGAGTAAGCTACCTGGCTATTTAGATGGAGCTTTCATGGGTGTTAGAGGTGCAACATATGTACTCGTATCTCACACGCGGTAATCGCTTTATGATTTTTATATCATACTTTGTGATACGAGATACACATAATTCATCTCAGCAAGTGGGTCAGCCATCGAGCAATACAAGTTGCAATAATGACTAATGAAGTGCGTTTCCTATCTACCAGTAGCACATATTATGAAGGAGAAAAGTATGACTACCTCAACACCACCCGCCACCATCCCACCCGAGCAAGGGCCTATCTGGCATACCCTCAGTATCGAGGAAGCTTTGCGAGCACAAAGCGTCGATGCAGCAACCGGACTAAGCCAGGCAGAAGTTGAACGTCGCCTCAAGCAGTTCGGCCCTAACAAGTTCGCAGAAGCCAAGAAGGTACCTGGCTACATTTCCTTCTTGAACCAGTATAAGGACCCGATGCAGATCGTCCTGCTGGTGGCTGCCGTCGTCAGTCTCATTATCCAGCAATGGAGCACGGCCCTTATCCTGATCATCCTGACGCTGTTCAACGCATTTCTGGCACTGCGCCAGGAAGGGAAGGCGGAGGCCAGCGTTGCCGCCTTGCAGAAGATGCTGATCGTGAAATCGAAGGTACGCCGCGGTGGCCAGATCATCGAGCTTGCAGCAGCGCAACTTGTCCCGGGCGACATCGTTGTGCTGGAGGCTGGAGACCGCGTGCCAGCAGATGGTAAGATCATTCGGGCGGCGACCCTGGAGATCGACGAATCCGCCCTCACCGGTGAGAGCGCTCCTGTGCCGAAACAGATCGAGCCAGTTGAGCGTGTTGATACCCCTCTGGGTGACCGGGTGGATATGGCGTATATGAATACAGAAGTGACCCGTGGGGTTGCGGACATCCTGGTCATAGCCACTGGCATGTCGACCGAAGTCGGACACATCTCAGGTATGTTGCAGACCACAGCCACCCTTGAGACCCCACTCACCAAACAACTCAACATATTGACGCGCCAGATTGTAGCAATCGCCCTGGTGGCGCTGGTCTTTTATATCGCCATTGGCTATTTTCGCAATGGCCAGACGGTGAACGAGCTCTTACTGGCAGGCATCGCGTTCGCCATCGCGTCCATCCCTACTGCCCTGCCAGCTGTGGTCACCTACTTGCTGGCTCAGGGGACAACGGCCCTGGCAACAGTAGGAGCGATTGTCAAGCGACTGCGCTCGGTCGAAACGCTCGGAGCGACCTCGGCCATCAACTCGGACAAGACCGGCACGCTCACCCTCAACAAGATGACGGCCGTTGAGTTGGTGATCCCCGGCCAGCGTTATACCATCTCAGGTGGTGGGTATTCCACTGACGGCAAGATCAACCGTGTGGGTGGCAAGCCCAACATCGATCTCGAACCCTACTTTTTGCCAATGGCGCTCGCTTCTGATGCAGTGGCCAGAGATGGCGACCTGGTAGGTGATCCCACCGAGGGAGCGCTGGTGGTGCTGGCTGGCAAGGGTGGTATCGATGCCGTCACCACCCGAGAGGCCTATCCGCGTGTAGCTGAACTGCCGTTTGACGCAGCCTACAAATTGATGGCAACCTTTCACCATATGCAAGGCGATGACGGGCGCGAGGTGATCCGCTGTTTTGTCAAAGGCGCCCCTGACCAGTTGCTGGCTCGCTCAAAATATAGCCTGGATGCGCAAGGGCAGACCGTGTCGATTGATGCGATGCGCAGCGAGTACACGGAGAACAATGAGCGACTGGGCAAACAGGGCCTGCGTGTGATGGCGGTGGCGCGTCGCGACTTCGACCCTGCTAGATTTGATCCCGCTGGCGATCTACTCTCGCAGGTAAATGGTCTGACTATGCTTGCGCTTGTCGGCATCGTGGATCCGCCACGACCCGAAGTGAAGGCCTCCATCGCCAAAGCTCATTCTGCAGGCATCCAGATACGCATGATCACTGGAGACCATGCGGTGACGGCTGCTGCCATCGCTGGGAAGTTGGGTATCCCCGGTCGCGCCATGACCGGCGCAGAATTTGCTGCCTTGAGCGACGAGGAAGCCTTGCGTCAGATCGATGATATTGGCGTCATTGCACGTGTCACTCCCGAACACAAGGTACGGCTCGTAGACGTTTTGAAGAAGGCGGGCAAGATCGTGGCCATGACGGGTGATGGCGTCAATGACGCGCCAGCTCTCAAAAAGGCCGATATCGGGGTGGCTATGGGTATCACTGGCACCGACGTATCCAAAGAGGCGGCCGTGATGATTCTGACCGACGACAACTTTGCCACCATTATTCGGGCTGTCGAGAATGGGCGTGCCCTCTACGACAACCTCATGAAATACATTCGCTTCCAGATGTGTACGTTGTTCGCCTGGATCCTGATGTTTCTGGGTGCGGCGCTCTTCAACATCCTGGGTGGCGTTCCATTACAGCCCTTGCAGGTGCTGTTAGTCAAATTTTCGATTGTCATCTTCCTGGCTGTCGGTCTTGGCCTGGGCAATCCAACGCCTGGCCTGATGCAGCGATCTCCGCGTAAAGCGAACGAACCGGTCCTGCCCATGGGGCTGGCATTGCGTCTCGGTGTGCAGGGATTGGTCAGGGCAGCCAGTACCCTGGTAGTGATCGTCCTTGCCACGAGCGTCTGGTCCTTGAGCGATACCGTAGCCCAGACGATGGCATTCGCCACCTTCTGCTTCGCCTGTATCTTCTATGCGTTCGAGAGCAACGACGAGCTGCGCTCGGTGTTCAGCAGGGAGACGCTCGAGAGTGACCGGTTAATCAAGATGAGCGGGTATGCGGTGCTGCTGGTGTTGCTCATCACGTGGCTGGACTTCGCGAACCGCCTTTTCGCAACGACCAGCTTGACTGTCTGGCAATGGGTAATCTGCATCGTGTTCGCCTCGGCGGTACTGTGGACCACTGAGATCGAGAAGTTCTTCCTGCGACGAGCTGAGGCGTCATCTTCCGCCGAGCTTGAAACGGTACCCGTTCCGGCCACAGCTTAAGCACAAGCGGACAGTACGCATGGCAGCACCTCTACCCAATAATACTGCCATGATGCTGACCATCTCTTAGGTGATCGGCCTTTGTAGCACCTTTATCAGTTAGGGATGTAGAGGCACAGTACAGTATAGACATCAAAATAGGATTCCTCAGAAAGGGAGAAGAATATGTCTAAGGACAACGACAAGAACCAGGAACAGCAGTCAGGCAAGATGAAACGCAAGGAGTTCGAGAAAGAGCTGGAGAAACTGCAGGTCGAACTTGTGAAGTTGCAGCGGTGGGTGGTGCAGGAGGGGTTGCGGGTGATCATCGTGTTTGAGGGGCGTGATGCAGCGGGCAAAGGGGGCACTATCAAGCGCATCGTCGATCGGGTCAGCCCTCGTGTCTTCCGGGTAGTGGCTCTACCCACACCGACCGAGCGCGAGAAATCTGAGATGTACATCCAACGCTATATGGCTCATTTTCCTACTGCGGGCGAAGTCATCATTTTCGATCGTAGTTGGTACAATCGGGCTGGCGTCGAGCATGTGATGGGCTTCTGAACAGACCAGCAATACGAGGCATTCCTCAAGAATACCCCCATTGCTGAACACTTCATCCTTGAGAATGGTATTCTCTTGATCAAGTATTGGCTGGAAGTCAGCGAGGAAGAGCAAGACCGCCGCTTCAAGGCAAGGATTCAAGATGGTAGGAAAATCTGGAAGCTCAGCCCGATGGATGTGGAATCGCATCGACGCTGGTACGACTATTCCAGGGCCAGAGATGCGATGTTCGAAGCAACCGATACGGCTGAGTCCCCCTGGTATGTCATCAACTCCAATGATAAAAAGCGAGCGCGGTTGAATTGCATCACACATCTCTTGAGCCAGATCCCCTACAAGGAACTGCCAACCGAAGAGGTCAAGCTTGGGAAACGAAAGTCGCCAAACGGGTATAAAGAACCGGAGCGAGCCTATCACCTGGTCCCAGAAGTCTACTAAGTGACGAGATCTGGCTTTTTTCTAGGTAAAAGGTAAGCTCACGTTCTCAACACTTTCACAGAGGAGGGTACCTTGGAAACAAAAGCAAGCGACGAACCAGATGTCTCGGCTGAAAAGGTCTTGAAGCTTCAAAAGAAACAAGCCAGGCGAGAAGCGAAACTGATGCTGGAAATTGAGGAAGCGAAGAAGGACCTCAAAAAGGCTCAGAAGAAACAGTCGAGGGCACAGGCTCGTCTGGAGAATCAAAGCGCCTCTCTTCAGACTCTAGAAGCGCATCTGAAAGAACTGCGTACCCAAAGCCAACAAGCTGAAACTGGTGAGCTCTCGCACAGTGCAACAGATGCAGAGCCAACTTCTTTCCCGGGAGAAGAGGTCACAATGCCCGAGGGATCGGTGGCGATTACAGATGCGCCAAACCAATCAGCACATCGTAGCCAAACTAGCAGGAAGCCATCCTCAGATGCCGGGCATACAGAGTAGCGTTCAAGCCAATCGCACCCAACACTGCTTTCATGGCATATGGGAGGAACTGTATGGAAATTCCTGAAGAAGAAGTGACGTATGGCCTGCTCTTGCGGAAGTTAAAAGGAGAAGAGCAACAACAGGGACAGCCAGCCGAAGACCTCCTACGTTGGAGAGTCGTTGAAATGCCCCGTCTCTCCGAGGAGCAGCATTCGGCTTGATTAAGAGAACGTTGCGCCGGAGCCTATAAAACGCTGCTTCCGCAGCTACTTTACGGGTCGGGCAGAACAACGGCGGTGAGATCGATGCGGCCACATCGTTCCCATCTGGATAGAGGGAAGTATCAAATTTAGCACAGCGAACACTGGTTCAAAGTGGAGAAGAATATGCCACAACGAGTTATAGTGATTCATAGTCCACATTCGGGGAGATCGAGTAAACTCCCAGATGCCATCAAACACCTTGAACAAGCAGGGTTAGAGGTCGTCAAGAGTATTTCAATAGCCGACTTAGATAATTTGCCTGCTCAGGGAAAAGTCTGGCAAGAGAACGGCGTTGATGTGGCTACAGCAGCTGGTGGCGATGGCTTGGTGGGAGGTGTGATTACTCACATCGCCGAAAGCGGTCTTCCCCTGGGCATACTGCCCTTGGGCACGTCCAATGATATTGCACGCGCGTTGCACATTCCACAAGATATCGGCGAGGCAGCACAGGTCATCGCACAGGGAAACGAGCAAGAGGTAGATGTTGGCACAGCACAGTCTGCAGAGCATGCAGCACAACCTGGAACTTCCTCTCAGTCTGTCGTAGCACCGACACAAGAGGGTTCTCATCCGCATGCCTACTTCGCACATGCCTTGACGGTGGGAGTCAACGTTCAATTTGCACGCATCGCGACCAATGTGGCAACGCGGAAGCGCTTCGGGCGTATGACGTATCCCTATGCTGCGCTCAAGACAGGGGTAGCTCGCGATGCTCTCGATATACGACTCGAATTTGAGGGATTGGCACTACCACAGGTGACTGTCTCTCCTCAAGGAGTAGCATCACCAGCAAGCAGCACACCTGAGACTCTCACCACTCTGCGTTCTCGTGCGCTGCAGGTCGCCGTCATCAACACGCCGATATTTGGAGGACAACGGGAATTTGCTATTGCCAGTTCAAGCTTCGAAGATCGCTTGCTTGATATTGTTGTGTTCGAGCAGATGGACATGGGTACCTTAGGGAAAAACATCGCTCGTTCTTTTGCTCCTAAAAAGCAAGCAGTGACTTCCCTTTCGCCTGGGGAAAAGCGCACATTTACCCACCACCCTGCCGAGTTATCAGGTATCCCAGGCATGCACCATGTACAAGCCCGGGGGTGACAATCATGACGAGCGCTGATCCACGAGAGGCCACCTTTGATGGCGAGGTGAGGGGACACACCCCGATCTACGTGCATGTGGCTGACCAACCGGTGAAAGTTCGGATGCCAGACCAGGTGAGCACAACCTGATCACTCAACCGGTCTGTGAAGAAGCCGACGCGCGTTCTTTATGAGCAACGAAACAGTCTCTCGATGTGCGAACACACGATGCCACTTAAGTTGACACCTAGCCTAGATGGCACTGGTGCCGCCACTATCTGGCAGATGTATCTAAACTGCGACTTCGCATGCTGTCGTTTTCTTTAGGTACAAAACACTTTGGTGAAAGCGAAAGGAGGAGAAGAAACCCGAGGTACGAACTTGTTCTATGTTGTCTCTTGTATGTTGTCTCTATACAGAAAGGAGTGAACTCACATGCGTGAGGTATCTCAAGCGAAAGAACGCCCCATAGGAGTCACCATTCTCGCGATCCTGGCTGGTATCGCGGCAGTTCTAGCAGCCATCCATGCGCTCCAGTTCCTGGGGATCATCCCATTCGTCATTGGTCCATCTGGTTACAAAGTCCATGCTTTCAGCTTCTGGTATGCTCTGATGTATGGGTTGCTCGTCTGGGTCTACATCTGGCTGACGATGATGCTCTGGCGCGTTGAACCACAAGCATGGATGTTCCTGGTTATCATCACCATGTTCTACCTTATCCTCGACTTCTTCTCGTTGTTTGGCACAAATACCTGGGAGGATGTAGCCGTATCCGTCATCGTCAATGCCGTCATTCTGCTGTATTGCATGCTTCCTGGTGTGAGGTCAGCTTTTGGTACGGCAACGTAGTCGTGCACTAGTTTTTAAGGATACAATGTGCGCAGCACAACACAGCGAGCGTGAAAGTGGAGCGGTTCTACTAATCAGACAGAGAGAAGGACCTGATTGTTGCTGGTGCCTCCGCATAATATAACAGGCTTGAGCACCATTCAGTTTCTTCCTTCGTAGATTGTGTTGACGCTTTTACTACGTGCAAGTGGGGTACCGACCTTGATAGCTCATGTTGGGAGGCCAATACTTGCCGAAGAAAACTCTTTAATCGTCTTGACTTGTTGGGTGTGGCTCTGGGGGTTTCTGGAACTCGAACTCGACATCTCTTTGTATGGTAGTAGCTTATATACCAGTCGTAGCCACTTACTAGGCTACAGCGGAACGTAGAGGTGAAGAACTACAAAGAACGGAACGAACCATGAAAATACCGCACCCAGGCGCCAGTATGTTTGAACCGGCGACCTATAGGATCTGTATCCTGGGAATGCTGGACAAGAATTGGTCCGATTATTGTGGTGGCATGAAAATCGAACACGATGTGATGCTGAATCAGTATCCAGTGACGATCCTGACAGGCGTATTGGTAGATCATGCAGCGCTCATAGGGGTCATCAATACGCTGTATGACTTAGGCTGCCCGCTTCTTGCGGTCGAGTGTGTGGAAGCACAGTCGTCGCAAAGAGGGTGAAGCCTGAGACAATACTGCTGACTCAATCTGATGTATGTCATCGTCGCGATGCTCATTGAATAAACCACGTGTTGGAAACGATGAGTCCGAACATGAAAAGAGATGCGCATCATAAGAGTCATTTTAGGGAAAAGACACAAAACAGGTAGCACTCCGGAGTATGTGTCTTCTTGATCTGATCAACATGTGTAATGACAGGCTCCGCGCAGACTAGCCTGTCACATCACTGAATGGATTTTTGACCAATTGAGAGATAGCTTCATGATCATAGTTTTCCTACAAGTATGGAGGTACCCAGATGGCGGTCACTAAAAACACACAAACAGAGCAGATACACACAATGGAGGCACCTGGTACTAAGGCACCTACACCTGACGAGCAATCTCTTCGTAATGAACTCAAGGAGGCTTCTCAGCAATTCTTCAATACACTCTTTCGAGTAGGGATACGTCTGACTCTGATGCCTATGTCTCTGCTGCCAAAAGAACCCCGGGAGCATTTTGTGAGTGCTGCACGCGAATTCACTCGTGGGTTTACTACACTCGCGCACGAATTTGCAGACAATGTTGATAAGATTGTCGAAGAGGTGGAGACTGATCTAAAGAAAGACATATAAAAGGCCCATCGATTTAAAATCAGGCATTTCAGAAAATGCACTCATCATCGAGGCACCTGCCCCGCGAACACCCTAAAGGGATACTGCACTTTCCATGAGGAATAGTACTCACGGATTTGTTGTCATCTAACGTGACTCACTACGAGTGTGCATGCGCTGAAAGTCGACGTGTCTTCTCATTCGATTTTTTATCGTCGGGCCTGACAAATGCCAGGAAGGCGACTCCACCTATCAGGAGTAACAGGCTTGCCAGCAGGTACGCTTAGTAAAATCCAGACGCTACGTTCCTCCCTGCTGATTGTATGATCAACCCGGTGAACAATGGAGCAAGAAGACCAGGTAGTGTTGATACCGCCACGAAAGAACCCAGGATAGCACCGCGGTGTGCTGCCGGTGCTACCGCAGTGATGATGGTCGACAAAATAGGGACGCTGACCCCTATGAGCGCAAGTGTGAAAAAGATGACGGAGCCAAGCGCTGAAGGAACGCTCACCGCCAAGTACAGGCACAGAGCGCTCACTATGAGTAAAGCCGTAACCGGGTATACGTAGGATCGACGATGACTCCTTGTGCGGCGGAAGACGCGATCAGCGAAGGCGCCAGAGGCAATGAGGGCGATTCCTCCTACCACATAAGGAAGCGTGATCCCTGCGAGGTAGAGAGGATCGCTGAGCGTGAGGTGTCGCACGGTGACCAGGTAGACCGGGTTCCAACTCAGATACAGCGCAATAGCCCAGTACGAGACGAATGCTGCAAGGATTGAAAAGAGAACGGTGCGCGAGAAGAGCACTGGACGTATGTCTGCCCAGCGTGACCTGGGGTGCTTATCCTGTGTTTCATATACGAGCATGCGCTTCGTTTCTGGATACTCTCGCCCGACCAGCAGCCAGATGATCACCCAGAGAAAACCGATGCCTCCAAGGAGCGCAAAAGCAGAGCGCCATCCCACGACGACAATCAGGAAGGTGAGTGGTGGTGCAAAGAGTGCTGGTCCTATCGCGCTGCCAAAGGTGACGATAGCCAGACCAAATGCGCGACGGTCGGCAGGCAACCAGGGTGTAGCAGCGGAAACAGACGTCCCATGCGATGGTCCCTCTCCAGCTCCCAGCAGAATTCGGGTGATGAGCAACGCGAGGAAGGAGAAGACGAACACAGTGCGACTTGGACGATGGCCCAGCTCGTTGCAAGCAGCGCCAGGACTGTTTTTGTGTTAGGCACCCCTGAGAAGTTTTGGAGATGGATGTACCTTGTTTTATGCTTTTCCTCAACAATATTACCACAAAGTAATCGATGACTTGCAGACCTCCCAATGCGGCATATGTGAAAAGTGCTCATAGGGTTTAACCGCGTGTTTTTCCGCTCACCACATTGGCAGCAGGAGTATATGATGGACCCCATTGTTGTGTCACTCGCTCAAAGGTGATTAAGGTGTCTCCTTCTTTCTGAAACGTGCCTCATGAGTCAGTCGCTTGAAGTAAAAAAGTTCAGAATCGTCCTCATCCAGATGTTCAACGATGCCACTGCGGATATAGTTTAATCGCTCACAGAGTCGTTACATCGGCTTATTGGAAAGATTCGTCGAAGTAAACAACTTGCCTGGCGTAGAGATCGTCTCTATATGCTGCATGAAAGCTGTCGCTATTCTCTGACGTCGAAAAGGCGGATAGACCATCAGCAATTCGATGAAAGGGAGCTCAAAGAAATGCTGATGCATCAGGAGAAATCCGACGATCCGATTCTCTTGACGAGCTAAATAGCCGTGGTGCTGTTCGACGGTCTCTGTGATCAAGTGACTTCGGCGTGAACTCCCGCTCACCAGTGCATCCAGAGCGACCATCACGTCGATATCGATCTGTTGAGCCACCTCAATCTGCATGAACTACTCCTGTTTCTCCAAAGTACACTTCAGTGGGAGTCTGATACCCAAGCGCCTGATGCGGTCGCTGCTGATTGTAATTCGTTAGATAGTCCCTGATCCCCTGTCGTGCTTCGCGGGGTGATTGATAAAAAATGTCCAGTGTCCGATGGTGGGAATAGTTCAGACGAGCAATCGGGATCGCTGGTATTCTGCCTCTGCAAAAAGAACGGCTTGTGTGAATTCACCAGGTCGCGGTTTCGGGTGTGTTACCTGCAAGGATGTATCCTCTTGGGCTGATCCGGTCTCCCATAAACCTTGCTGACCTGTAACACCCCTACTGCTCCTTTTCACTCATTCGCGCTTCATAATGTCGAGCTTAGAAAAAACAATTGGGATTGTCAAACAAGCATTAGCCTCTATTAGGCGAGTTCTGATGTTTTTTCAAAACATTCACACATATCCTTATTTTCTTGGGAATTTGCTCGTCGGGGTGAGCCAATGGGCGCAGGGTTCCCGTTGGCTCATGGGTGGAAGGGAGCCGCAAGGCTTGCAGAGGGAGGGAGCGAGTGTGTGAGGACTTCAAGGGGGTAGCGAAAGAAATACGACCTTGACCGTGTGGTACACTCGCAGACCGAAACGATAAGAGCGAAGGAGGATGGGTGGTGCGTCGGTCGGTCGCTCTTATCGTTTCGGTGCGAAGCACTGTACCACACGGTCAAGGTGGAGATTTCTGGAGCGTGCGTGGTGGAATACCAATCCGGCGTTAGCTGCTCCTTATAATATAGTTTAATGTGCCAACCCGAATTGTGCGAAAATATATGCGAATAGAGAAAATCGGCAAAAAATGAAAAGCAGAAATTATTATATATTGCCATTCATACACGTAAACTAACGTGATATTAGTATCGCTTTTCATACGTTTACTATAGATATGAGCATTTATTGGGAGGAATATGATGTCGTTCTTTTCTCCATCGATAGGGTATACGGGAGTACGCCCAGAACTCGATTGCATCGTAGAGTATATCCCTGGTGAGTCGTTAGAAGCCTTTAGTAAGCGTACCAGAATTCCACTTCACCAACTCGTGAAGTTAAATAGCAACGAAAGCCCTTACCCGCCGATGCCTGAAGTGTTAAAGGCATTGAGCGATTATTCAAACTACAATATGTATCCTGATACCAATTCGGCTGCATTGCGTTCTGCCCTTTCTTCATATGCTGACCTTGATCCAAAGTTTATCGTTGTTGGTCATGGAAGCAGTGAACTTGTCTTCCTGCTCTGGCATATCTTCCTCTCGGCGGGTGAAAATCTTATCTGTTGCCCGCCTACTTTCTCGTTTTACACGACATGTGCCACTTTATGTAATGCTTCTGTAGTAGAGGTTCCGCGCACCAGTTCTTATAAACTGGATGTTGAGGGAATACTTGCGGCCCTTCGTCCGTCAACAAAATTGATTGTGCTCTGCTCGCCGAATAATCCCACTGGAAACCCTGTACATGAAGAGGATGTGTTGACACTGCTTGAGACTGGCCGCATTGTCGTTGTTGACGAAGCATACGTTGAGTTTTCAGACCGTCCACAGGGAATAGCCCGTCTCGTGCCGATGTATCAAAACCTCGTCGTTTTACGCACCTTTAGCAAGTGGGCGGGTTTAGCTGGCCTGCGTATTGGATACGGTCTCTGCCCTGAGTGGATCGCACAGTATATCCGTCGGGCACAGAACCCGTTTGAGGTCAATATGGCCGGGCATATTGCCGCAACCCTGACACTCAACAATCTTGACTACGTGCAAAACAATGTGCGCCGGATCATCAATGAGCGAAAAAACCTTCTCAAACTGCTTGCGCAGCAGCCCTATCTCGCGCCTTACCCTTCAGAGGGAAACTTTATCCTCGTGCATTTGCGTGACGAAACAGTAACAATTGAAAAAGTGCGTTCCATCGTCGAGTCGCATGGTATTCTCCTGCGCTACTTTCACTCTCCATCCTTGCGTAACTCCTTTCGGGTCACGGTCGGGTTGCCTGAGCATACAGAAAGACTCGCGAAAGCACTATCATCGGTTACGGTATAGAAAGGGAGCGAAAGGACAGCTTGTCTCTTCGGGGGCATCCTTTCAACGCTGATAGTGCGTGGTATCCAACTATACGGCGAAGGTTGACGAGCATCTTCTCAAGATCAAATGAGTAGGTGGTATCTATGTGCTGTTGTTTCTATCACCACAGGAATATTCACTACATATGGGTTTGTACTGATCAACAGTGGGCCAGTGGGCATCTGGACGTGGCCGCTGGTTATCGTCGGCCAGTTGTTCGTTTCGCTGGTCTTTGCCGCGCTGGCATCACTTATACCACTGGCGGGTTATTCGTATCAATGGGTGTCACGATTGGCGAATCCCAAAGTTGGCTGGCTCATTGGCTGGATTTCATTTATCTTCCTGATTGTAGATGTGGTAGCGGTCGATTATGCTGTGGCCTCAACAGTGCTGCCCAGCCTCTTTGGCTATACCGAATCTGCCCAAAATGCATGGTTGGCTACAACTATTGTGATATTGGTGCAAATGTTGCTCATTGTTTTTTCCACCTTCTGGTCAACCCGTATCAATAACGCAGCGGTCGGCACTGAGATAGTTGGCATTGTGGGGCTGACCTTATTGTTAGTGATAGTCGGTGCTGTGCGAGGAATGTTGCAACCGAGCCATCTCTTTAGCACCGGCAGCGCACCTTCTCCATGGTTCGGATTCGGTACGCTTACAACCGCTAGCCCATTTATGCTCTCATTCCTACTTGGAGCTTTTACCATCGTAGGATTTGAAGCGGCAGCCAACCTCGCCGAGGAGACTCAGGACGCCCACAGAACCGTTCCCACTGCCATGTGGTTTTCGGTGTTCTTGAGTGGTGTAGTGGGCTTCGGATTCCTTATCGCGCTCGACTTGGCATCGCAAAACATTGCGGCACTCACTGCTTCTGCAACGCCAGTTGCAGAAATTGTCACCCAGATGCTGGGCACGGTGGTTGGTGATATCTTCCTGGTATTCGTCACCTTCTCGATTTTTGCGTGCGGCCTGGTAATCTTTATAACCGTTACGCGCTTGACCTGGGCAATGTCACGAGACGAGCGATTTCCAGGTCATTCACTGTTCAGGCGAGTAGGTAGGCAGACCGGTACTCCTGTAGCCGCCACATTATTCTGCGGCATTCTGATTGTGGTAGTGTTAGCAATCTTTGCCTTGCTGGGTATTCTCGTCCCAAGCCAGAGCAATACACTGACTAATCTGTTCAGCGCAGCGACCCTGCTGCCCGCTATCATTTACCTGGCTACGGTCGTGCTTTACATATATGCGAGGCGTAAGTTACCAGAGACGCATGGATTCAAGTTGGGAGTCTGGGAGTGGCCAATCATTGTCTTATCGGTCATATGGCTGGTTTTTGAACTCTCTATCTTCCGTGATCCCCAATTTAGAGCGCCATGGGTTTATTCTCTGATCATGTTTGGTATTGGACTGATCTACTTTTTCTGGATGCTCGTAACACGACCGAAAGTGCTACAGACGGTTCCTCTAGAGGGCGCGCCTGAAGCTGCAGCATAAAACGTATTGAAACAAACGGATAGTTTTTCCGCTCTTACTACTATTGCACTTTTTTTCAGTGGTGCAGTAAGAGCGGAGATTTTCATGCGTTCCCTAACAATAAAAAAGATTGTAATGCTTGTTGTAGTCGTTTTGCCCTTTCTGGCAACGCTTTTCGCGATATGGTTATTGTGGCAGCGTGCGGTAAACTGGACTGACATTGCGTTACTTATAGCATTTAATGTGCTTGCTGGACTCGGTGTAACTGTCGGTTACCATCGGATGCTTACACACCGTAGTTTCCAGCCTCATCCCGTTGTCAAGTTCATTTTTCTTGTTTTTGGCTCTATGGCAGTGGAAGGCCCGGCGCTTGAATGGGCTGCTACGCATATAAAGCATCATGCCCACTCTGATCGCGAAGGTGATCCTCATAGTCCGATTGAGGGTTTCTGGCACGCGCATATGGGCTGGATGTTCAACAGGTCATTTGCTGATCCTAATGTATATTGTCGTAATCTGGTGAAGGATCCAATCGTCGTTTTCGTCAGTCACACCTTCATATTCTGGGTGCTTCTCTCGCTTGCAATCCCCTTTGCCATTGGGGGTTGGACCGGCCTTCTTTGGGGTGGTCTAGTGCGCATCTTTTTGACACACCATATCACCTGGAGTGTCAACTCCGTTTGTCATACCTTTGGTAAGCGCGAATTCGAAACGAGAGATCAAAGCCGTAACGAGTGGATTGTAGGGCTGTTAGGCTTAGGTGAAGGTTGGCATAACAATCATCATGCTTTCCCACGTTCGGCCTTTCATGGGTTGCACTGGTGGCAGTTCGATCTGTCTGGTTATGTAATCTGGACGCTTGAACGTGTTGGCTTGGTGCGTGATGTGTATCGCGTTACCCCAGCAATGCGTGCGCGCTATGCTAGTAAGAAGATAGAGGTTGAGTCAGAAGTGCCTGCTTCTATAGATGTTAAGATGTTACCTGAGAATACACTTGTATAGTGGCTTAAAAGGACCCACACACTTCACGATATGGTTTCGCGCCTCAAGTTGAAATAATTTCTCTAAAGATGTCCTTGCTTTGAAGAGCTAAAGACATTTATCAAAATCATCCATGTTGTATTAAATTGCGTACTTGCATGTAATCATTGGCACATTGATTGATTCATGTGGTATGTTTAAGTATAAGCATTCTATTACTTATTTGGAACTTGAAATGAATTAGTGTTTCGTGAAGAACGAACAATTGTATTCCTTCAATTTCTTATAGGGAGGAACAATGCAGGTATTGTTCTAGTACAGAAGGGACGGTTTTGCCAATCATGAATAAAGCCGCAAAGAAACGCACGACGTTCCTGGCTACTCTGGGCGATCTTAACCGACCTTTGCGAGTTCGACCAGTAAGTGTAATGGGACAAGATTGGTGGGCGGTTGATGCCGAAGATACCTGGCCCGGGATGGTGATGGATTTGCGTCGTCTGGGCTTTGAGTCGATGGCATGGGGAGAAGAGGTGCTGGTGCGCGAAGGCTTGCCAGCCTACGAACCGCAGATGGATGGTCCAGCCGAGTTGGGTGGGTTAAGGCCTATCCCGCTCGTGCACCCAACTATCAAGATTCGGCCAGAGTCATATTCGACCAGTTTTCCAGATTTAAGCTACCTGGATGAATATGGCAATGAGGATGAGGATTTTGAGGAGGATGAATTCGAGTCTGGTGATGACCTTCAGCACTATGTTTAACTTGCGAAGGTCTTTTTCATAAATAGGTGAAGTGAAACAGATGCCCAATGGGTATCACCTCCACGGATAGAATGAGAAGGTGCATTCGTTCATGGTAGTGGTGCCCTTTGTGCGTATCTGGGGCAATGTGAATCTGTTCATGGTTGAGGAACCGCCTAAGCCAGTAATTCCTCATAAAACGGATTAAAATATCTATCGTTCCTTCGAATTACTCCCTCTAACCCACGTCCTCCTTCAGGGGAACGTTTAATGTCAGCGAAAAGCCCGACTTCCAATGCTTGAAAGAGGCCAAGTCTGTCAATTTCTTGCAAAAGTTCAACGACTTCACGCAATATCTGATTTGCCCAATGTGCTACCAGGCTGTCCTCACGCCAATCGAACTGTTCACCCAGATTGCGGGCAGCATTGAACACATAGAGGGCACTTTTAATGGATAGAAAACGATCTTGCAAAAGTGGCGTATGGATAGCCTCGGTCGGCATACCTAATAATTGAATGCCTTGCCCTGTTAACACTCCTACAAAATTGAAGAAGCTATCAAGGACATGTCCGCGGAAGACATCACCGCTCATGTGTTTGGTAGGAGGCATATACTTTATGGGGTAACCGGGAAATAGATCACGTATCAGTTGTGCTGAGGCTATCTCATATAGCAAGTGATTTGGCGTTGAGGGATCAATTTCGAAGGCGTGACCAAGTCCCATGTGTTCTGGTGGAATTCCAGCGATCTGTGCAAAGCGTTCATTGATGAACTGCGAGGCGACAACCGTGTGCTCGGCTTCAATCGCATCAGCGGTTGTCAAATAATTATCTTCGCCTGTATTAATGATGATGCCAGCAGCAGCATTAATACGCCGGGAGAACAATTGATCGACGAGCGTGCGTTTCATGTTAATATCGCGGAAGATAATTCCGTAAAGGGCATCATTGAGCATCATGTCGAGACGCTCCAGAGCACCCATTGCGGCAATCTCGGGCATACATAGACCTGAACAATAGTTAGTGAGTCTTATATAGCGACCTACATCCCGACTCACCTCATCCAGTGCCGAACGCATAAGTTTGAAGTTCGTCTGGGTTGCATAGGTACCACCAAAGCCCTCAGTTGTAGGACCAAATGGCACATAGTCTAGTAGGCTCTGCGCTGTAGATCGAATTACAGCAATGACATCAGCACCCTGCCGTGCAGCTGCCTGTGCCTGCACAATGTCTTCATAAATATTTCCTGTTGCTACAATGACATAAAGCCAAGGAGCTTGTGGGTTGCTCACTTCTTCGATTATGGCAGTACGTTCCGCTCGGTGCGCTCGGATATGTGCTACTCCTTCTCGCACTAAACGTATAGCTTCAGTGTCGATAGCAACAAGCTTGTCGCCCTCTGCTGGTGGTTTGCACAGCATGAGTTCTTTTTGGGCGATTGCTTCAGCAGTGGCCTGAGGAGAGAGCTTGTTCTGGATCGCCGTTGCCACGAATGGGCGCAAAATACCGCCTGGAAGAAATGAAAACGCATTGTCAACGATGCAGTTTGGCAGGGGCACTTCTTCTTCATCGATACCATCTATGCCAATCAAGCGTAAGGTGGCACGTTCGATGGCAACAGTTGTGTGCTCACTGATGAAATCAATGACAGGCTCACCAATATGGACGGCAAGTGCGCGAGCTTCGTTTACCAGGGATTGGTCAAGCTTGAGATGGGGCATTGTGGATGCTCTCCTTATTCGATTCAGAAGAATTCTCTGACTGGCCAGGTGTATTAGTTGATATTTGGTCTGTGCCGCGTATTTTATCAATCATCCAGCGTAATGTCCCATTTTCTTTATGCGTCAGCCACCAGATGAATCCTGCAGCCAGGAGGATAAGCATTGGCTCAATTGGAGCGCGAAAGCGTGTGCTGCCATAGTAGATGATATTTTGCGCAATCGTCAAGATGATCATGAAGTAGATGAATAAGAGTTCACGCCAACGCCAAAATGTGACTACCAGACCAAGCATGGCGAGTATAAACAGATAAATTGGCCAGGTTTTCATCATGCGCAAGACAAACTGCGTGGATTGTTGTTGAGAGAAGCGGACTGTAGGCAGATCTGACTCGTAGGTATCTGGTTGCCACATATTTATAAAATGTAACTCTAGCAGATGTGGCATTATGTTGCTATTATCTCGTATCCATTTTACTGCGGCATCTTTAAATGCTGCCTCACGGGCCACCTCGCATGGAGGAGTACAAGTGTGTAGAGGGAAAGGATGTACAATGTCAGGTCTTGATGCAATGGGATTAATCCAGGTTCCCTTTGGACCTCCTGGATACGTAGCTTTAGTAAGTGCCTCATTATTATAGGCGCCTAGTAGAACTGTTCCGTCTCCAATCGCTACTGGTATGAATGTATGTGAGACGAGATAATTACGTATTGTCCATGGAGCGATTAATAGAAGAGCAATAACGGTAGTGACCAAAACGCCTCTAGCAGCCACTCGCCAGGATAAGAATTGTTGCCAGATCATAATGAGAGACCAAACGATGAACAGACCAATTACAATCATGCCGTTTGGACGTGTGAGTGAGAGTAGGCCGAGAAATAACCCGCATATTATCCAGTTTCGCCAGTTTCTCTCTGGTGTATGCTGCAAACGGTACAGCACATAACAAATGGCAAAAAGTAGAAATATATAAAGTGATTCAGTATAGAGCCAGCCGTCATAAATATATAGTTCGGGATAAATCGCTGCAAACACTCCCGCAAGAACGCCTATACGCCAGCTAAATAAATCTCGCGCAAAGAGATACAGCAGGACACATGTTCCTGAGCCTACCAGACTCAGAAAGAAACGTGCGAAGTAATCACTGGGACCGAAAATGAGAGAAAGACCTGCAATAGTAAATGGCCAAAGTGGGGCTCGATCAACGGTTGGAACATATGCCTCCAAGCAGAAGCAATGTTCCTTTAATAAATGAAATGCAATACCTTGATAGAAAGCTGAGTCATGTAGTGGGTAATAGTGATACGCGACTGTGCTGTTATATATGATGCGTACAGTTAATGCGAGACAGAAAATGCCAATCGCGGGAAGTATTGGTTTCATGCGTTTCATCAAACCACCGCCTCTGGATAGCCCTGCTTTTCAAGCATGGGGAGCAAAGAGGCGCTCCTTTTGGAGGGCTGGCGAGGTGGCATCTCTGCTGCCTGCACGTCCACCAAGCCGTAGCCATAGCCATCGCCGGATTGCAGCAACCGGCAATACCTGGCGTTGATCCCATCCACCTTGCCCACCCGAAACGACCCGCTTGCTCGCACTGCCACTCTGCCCGTATGCACCCCTCTGGTTTTGAGCTGGCCGGGCACCTCCGCTCGCACCAGGTCGCCCGTCTGAAAGCCGCGCACCCGTTTCTGCCGCATGAGATAGCCACGAGAGAAGCCGGAGTCATTGACCAGCGTGCGCCCGTAGCGACCTCGCCCCTGTGCGCTCACGCGCAGTATGCGCAGCGAGCCTGCCTCCACCCCGGCTAATTCGCCCACACAGAGCGCATCCAGCGCATGCCTCTTGACGACCCCAAAGCGCACTCGGTTCCAGCACGTCCGCCCGCCACTCCAGGTGCCGATCGGCAGGCCCAGGTGCCCCAGGGCTTTCACCAGCGCACGACGCGTCGCATTGACGGCCGCCACATCCTGCAGAGGAAGCCGGGCCTGTGCGGTGATCTCGGGATGGCCGAACTCGGCTGCCGTCCGATCTCCTTTGGCCGCGTTGCAGGCATGACAGGCCAGCACCAGGTTGCTGACGGCCGAGGAGCCACCGCGACTGCGGGGCTGAATGTGGTCTAGTTCAAAAGGCACATGCCTGCTAGCACAATAGGCGCAGCGGCGTTGCCACTTCTCGAGCAGGTAGCTGCCCACTTCCCAGCCTGCCAACGTCCCGCGTTGGTACTCGCAGCCACTGATGGAGGGGTTCTGCAACAGCTGCGTATCGAACGTGACATCCTCCGCCTCGATACGCCAAAGAGGAGCGAGCCGCTGATAGCGCTGGCTCCAGCGCAACACGTTGTCCACGCGGCTCAGCAAAGAGGGTGGCAACCACCCGCGTGCTCGTCGGCGGTTGAGGAAGCGAGGTGCGCGGTAGCGGAGATTGGCGGCTCTGCGGCGACGACGATAGCCTTTTCGTTGCAGCAACGACTGGTGAACCTGCTCGCCGCGATGCTCCAGATGCGCCAGGTGCAGAGCATGATGGAACCGGCCAGCCTCTGTCACTTCCTCACGCACCAGGGCGATGCCGGTCGTCTTGGAACCAGGGTCCAGTTTGAGCACGACGGGTTGGAGCTGGCTTGCGTGTGTAGAGCGGTGCTTGAGCCTGATCGTAAAGGGCTCGAAGCGATGGATGACCGCCTGGCGGCGGGAGAGCAGGAGTCGCGCCCGCTTCTCTGAACAAGGCATGAGCGGGTGTTTGTGCCGGTCTAAGACAAAGACCATGGTTGGCCATCCTTTCTTGCTGCCTCTTGCGAGGCCCCCGTAAGGGGCTGGTCACGTGCCAGGGCCGGGCAACCCTGGCACCCCCCTTGCCACTGTTTCCTCGGCTTGTGCGGCTCAACGCACTGCTCACTACCCCGAACGAGCTGTTAACGCTGAACGGCAGAGCCGTGAACTGAGGGAGCATTCGCGGGTGCCATGACCGGGAAAACGTTCGTCTCCTCGTCCCACTGCCGATGTGGTCAGAGACGCAGGCTGGTCAACGACGGGCTTGCTTTCACAAGCTCCGGCGCTTCACGCCTGGGGCCGTTGACGCTACTTCGTTGTCCTATTTGGGAGTACTGCATATGATTCGTCTACACATCAGAGACGAATCATTTTTATCCAGGTAACAAAGCATGTAAACGTCAGTGACCACACAGCTACAGCTGGGGGCTCGTGTCTGGGCTCCACCGCAACTCTGCGTAGCGCTTGCGCCGCGCAGCTTTGGCTTCCTCGCTCGACACATCGGGGCGTACTGACAAGACGCCCGTGCTCATCCAGTCCTGCCGGACAAGCAGCGTTCTCAAGGCTACATTGCGCGCACCGACCAAATCCGCATGCAGACTATAGTGGCAACTCTGACACACGAACAGCAGTCCCTTGTTGGGGCGATTGTCCTGTGCAGTATGCCCGCACCTGGGGCACGCCTGGCTGGTGTAATGGGCATCCACTTTCACTGCCATACTGCCCGCGAGCAGCGCCTTGTAGGCAAGGTAGCCGTGCAGTTCGGCAAAGGCCCACTTGGAGGCGTGCCGGTTCGCTCTGCGCTGCTTCTTCGTGACTTTCTTGCCATGCCTGCGTTTGGTGCGTTCACGGATATGGGTCAGGTCTTCCAGGCCGATGATGCTGTGTGGGTGGCTCTCCACAATGCGCCGACTGATCGTGTGGTTGGTCGCAGCTTTCAACCGTCTCTCCCGTCCACTGATTACTCCCAGTCTCCTGGTGGCGGAACGGGTGCCTTTGTGCTGCAACCGCTTTCGCAGTCGGCTGTAATGGTCCGCTTTGGCCCTGCTCTGTTTGCCCGAATAGAAGGAGGCGCCGTTATCCAGCTGTGCGGTGACCGCCAGGTAGCGGCTTCCCACATCGACGCCCACCACGTGCTGGTGCGTTTCGGGCGTGGGCTCTGTCACTTCAAGTTCCAGGGTCACGAGCAGGTAGAACTGCTTCCTGGGCTTGTCATACCACAGTTTGGCAACCCCGATGTGCGCGCCCTGCTGCACGAGAGCGACGTGCTTGCTGTAACCCGTGTAAGAGACAACCGAGCGCCCAGAGAGGGTGAGGATGCTCACCTGCTGATCTGGTTTCAGGCTGTAGTCCCGGTGGTAGTTGTAGGTCAGCGTCGGGGAGACATACTTGGGTGGCTGATCGAGTCCCTTGTAGCGTTTCTTGGTGATGCCCGCCTTACGCGCGGCAGCGTTCTGCTTCACCTTGGTCCAGAGCGTCTTGTAGGTGGCTCCCACCTGACGGGGAACATTACAGGCCATCTGTGCAGGCAGGTGATAGATGGCACGCACGTCTGCATACGTCTCCTTCTGCAGCCATTCCTGTTTGCTCTGCTTGCCATGGGCAAATGCGTAGCGGCTCACAGAGTTCAGGGCGTCGCGGTAGGCCAGTTGGGTCTTGCGCAAGGCCTGGAACTGGTCATGGCTCGTCTGCAGTTTCAACTTGACAGTGATCATCTGCTTCATAGAACGAGTGTACCATATTTCACAGAGAAAATCAAGTGGGGTATCTGTGAACAATTCCACTCACCCCAGTCCCAGTTGAGGAAGTGCAATTTCTCCCTGGGCGTGAACGCAGGGACTCCTGGCTAGGTTTATTGAATTGGAGAGACCTCCAGTTTGGCTTGGCCAACGATATGTGCTGAGAAGCATGCTTTCTCCACCTGCTTATTCGCCAACTAGTCTCGGAACATGAGCGCGACTTTTCATCTTCGTGCGTGGTGAACTAGCAGCTTCGTTGTGGTGGTACTAAAATTGAGCAACACTCCATTGACCGACACGAATATCCTTGCTATAATGAAATAGTAACTATGAAGGAGAGATCGATGGAGAAAGACGATCAACAGCAATCACAACTAAAGCCGATGGTTTCTGATGAAAGTACCGTCTTGCAACCTGACCTCTTTTCAGGTGCTCCGGTGGTCATAGCAGAACCAGTGAACCCGCTCGAAACGGCATATCCCCCCTTAGTACGCACAAATCCGCTTACTGACCAATCCAGTTTGACAGCCTGTTTCATACCTTACCAACAAGATTTAAGACTTCGGGGCAAATCTGACTATACTGTAACTTGCTTCCTTTCAGATTTAAAGATGTTCAGTGATTTTATAGGTCGTGATACTCCTGTTGGGCGTATTACAAAAGAACAACTAACCGATTGGCTCATGAAGTTGAAGTTTGGGAAGAATGGGCAGGTACCTGCTCCTAAAACGATGGCACGGAGAGTGACTTTCCTGAAAAATTTCTTCTCGTGGTTAACCCGCGATGGCATTATTCGTGAAGATCCATCTGCTAGCCTGGTTTTAGAGCGGCCATTACCTCCTCTACCAGAATTACTCTTTGACAACGAAATAGAACGGCTGCTTGAAGCCTCAGGGGAAGATTCGCGCTCTCATGGCCTTGTCTACCTGGTATTACATGCTGGATTGAAAAAAGAAGAAGTGATGGGCTTAAAATTGGATCATATCGATCTTTCCAATCCACAGGTTCCTATGATAACTATCCATTTTCCTGCTGCGGCAGGCAAGCAGCATCGTGAGAGACGCCTTGCTCTTCCAGCCGATTTTACTACAATTCTCAAGCAATACGTAGCAAAGTATCATCCCACCGGTGTACTGTTTGACTGTACAGATCGCAACCTGAACTACATTCTGGCAAGATCCGTAAAAAAGGCTGGCATCAAGAAACGTGTGACTCTACAATTGCTTCGTGATTGCTTTGCGGTACAGCAACTTAAGTCCGGTGTGCCTCCGGAAACAGTGCGCGAAAAACTTGGCCTTTCTGACGAAGCATGGTTGGAGTCACGTGAGAAATATCGTAGACTGGCTTTCCCTAAATAAATTTACCGGACGACCGCTGGCACGTATCCGTCTTGCCAACGCTGCTGCGCAGCTACCCTACGGGTCAGGCAAGACGAAAGGAGAAGGGTCGTCCCTACATTTCAAGCAGGCGCTGATGGTATATCTACATCGGTGGAATAGGCATGTATGAAGATGCCTTGCGCTTGAGTCTGTTATTCAGAAGTATTGCATTGAGAACGATGGCTCCGATGACCATAGGGCCAGTGCAAAAGAGACTGAAGCCAAATGTGAAGAACGCGATAAAGATCGATATAATGAGCAGAGGTAAATAAATAAAGAGACTGCAAACAAGTAAGACGACACCAATAACCACTTCACCAGAGATCAGCCAACCAACACCAAAGATGCCAAGAAAAATTGAGAGAAGAAGCTCGACAATGAGTGGTGTGCTGTTGTTTGTATTGACTGCAGTAATATTGAACGGAGCTTGTTGATACATTGGAGGAGCATTATAGGATTGCCCATAGCTATAGTTTTGCTGTTGTGAATAATACTCCTGCGAATGAGGAGTTAAATTGTCCCGCTGGGTATTCTCAGAATATCCAGGTGATTGGTTATAATAGCTTTCAGAGTATGATCCATATGATGTAGTCGGTGGTAGGTTCTCTTTTGCCTTGGAAGTGACTGTGCCACAGTTTGGGCATATAGTGATGTTGTCAGGGATATCATTCCCGCATCGTTCGCAGGTCGTCATAGCTTGTTTGTCCTTTTTTAAGCAGGAAGTACCCCCCTTTTTCGGGAGTCCGCTGTAGCATCCCCCAGATGTGCGGGCCCAGAACCCCGGCACAGGGCTTCGTGCCGGGTCCCCCAGAATCTGTTCCCTCTGCACTCCCAATCTTCGGTCCATAGCATCGCTCAGAATCATAGCATATTTAGTCAACCCATTAACTGATAAACCGATTACTCTGAGTTTACAGAACTAAGAAGCGTGAAAGCCCCGCGGATTATATCCTGGGGATGAAACGCTTCTTTGAGCATAGCTCGTGCCCCTGCGTCTCTGCTTGACAATCTCTTCTGGGGGTGCTATGCTTCGGCATAGAAAGAATGTTCTATATGGAGGGAGCATGCGACACAAGCCAACGCCCACGTTTATTCTCGCGCTGCCCCTGCAGGTGAACGCGCAGCAGGCGGCCCGGCTGCATGCTCACTTTGAATGTGCTCGCCAACTCTACAATGCCCTGCTCGCCGAGGCGATGAAGCGTCTCAGGTGCATGAGGGCTGACCCAGCCTGGCAGGAGGCCCGCAACATTCCCCATTCCGACAAGCCCGCTCGCAGGCAGGCCTTTGCTCGCCTGCGCACGCAGTATGGGTTCTCGGAATACGGCTTGCATGAGGCGGCCAAGCGCTTGCGCACCAGCTGGCTCGCCGAGCACATCGACAGCCTCATGGCCCAGAAGCTGGCGAGCCGGGCCTACCAGTCGGCCAATCGGGTCTGCGTGGGCGAGTCCCGCCGGGTGCGCTTTCGCAGCAAAGGTCGAGGCCTGGACTCGGTCGAGGGCAAGACCAATACCTCGGGGCTGCGCTTTCACCTGCAAGCGGGTGCGGACGGCAACCAGGGCTGGCTCAGTTGGAACGGCGAACAGATCCCGGTCCTGATCGACTGGCAGGACGAGGTGGTCCACCACGGACTGCAGCAACGCGTCAAGTACGTGCGCCTGCTGCGCCAGCCAGCCTCCTCTTCCCAGGCACGAGGCACCGACCGCCGCGGCTTTGTGTATGCGGTGCAGCTCATTCTCGAAGGTCATCCGTTGCAGAAACCCAAAAACATGCCCGGCAAGGGCGCGGTAGGACTCGACCTGGGGCCGTCCACGCTGGCCATCGTCCCCGCGGTCGGCCCGGCGCGCTTGCTGCTTTTGGCCGAGGAACTGGCACCCGATGCGCGCACACGCCGGCTGCTGCAACGCCATCTGGAGCGAGAGCGTCGGGCCAACAATCCTGCGCACTACGATGCACAAGGCCGCATCAACAAACGACGCAGAGGCCAGGGGCAGCGGGTGTGGCAGGAGAGTCAGAGCTATCAGAAGACCCGCAGGCGTCTGGCGAGGACCGAGCGCAAACTGGCGGGCCACCGGCGCAGCCTGCATGGCCGACTGGCCAACCAGATCATCCGCCTGGGCGATGATCTGAGGATCGAGAAAGTCAGCTACAAAAGCTGGCAACGCTGCTTTGGCAGAAGTGTGGGGATGCGTGCCCCTGGGCGCTTTGTAGACGCCGTCAAGTGCGTGGTTGCAAGAACTCGCACCACCCAGCTGCATGAGATTCCCACCTTTCAAACCAAACTCTCGCAGTATTGCCATCGCTGTGAGAACTACACGCGCAAGCCGCTCTCGCAACGGTTCCACTGCTGTCCCCACTGCGGGCTGGGCAGCGACGGGCTGATCCAGCGGGATCTCTATAGTGCCTGGCTGGCGAGCGTGCTCGATCCGATCAGACTCATCTTCCCTTCCAGGGGCCAGTTGGGCATTCACTGGCAAAGCATGGAGGCGTGCTTGTCGGCCGCCCTGGAAGAAACCCGAGAACATGCGAGTGCGCAGGGGTTTCTGCGCCGCTTCGGTATCCCCGGAGTCAGAGCGTGTCGGCCCGAACGTGTTGCCGATCCACACCAAGAGCCGGTTGCCTCCTGGGAGGCGTCGGAAGCAGTGCTGGTGGCGCAAGAACCCCTGTGATTGATCACAGGGAGTCTCAGATTCCAACCGCTTGCACGACTGCTGATTGCCGTAGTGCCTACCTGTGCAGTTTGTATGACTTGCCAGGGTCCATTGACAAATTGTGGAGGTAAAACGGTCGATGTTATACCTGCTTTGCTGAGTTTTGAGCTTAATGCAGCAGGAGTTATCAGCAGCATTGAGGGAGAGGCTAATTGTAAAATATGAGTTAACTCTGTTGGAAAAGCTTTGCCGACTTCGCCAACCACTTGCACAATATTGGCCTTGAGATAACCAGGGTCAATAGTTGTTAGTAGTTCACTCAATGCATATTTGCTTAGAGCTGCTGAGCCAAGAAGCAGCATGCTGAAATGCGGCGCGACCAACCGCATTATCAGAGCATTATCTAACTCTTCATTGGTCCCTTTATGGAGTGCTTTTGGAGGCCAGAGTACTTGTATTGAGGCTTGTGTTCCCATTTGAATGGATGAGCCTTCTCGAACTTGTGAGTATGGAAGATTTCGATCAATGATAGTGTGCTTCCATAGGGCATATCCAGCGCCAGGATGGAGCATTCCAGCATCCAGCACATCTCCAACCTGGAAGCGACTTATAACGTCTTGTGCTCCTGTGAGATGATCTTGACGGGGTGATGTCAAAATAACTGTGTCGATTGAACGCTGCCAGAAAGGGAGGCGAGTATCCAGTTCTTGTGCCAGTGATGAAGCATCAAGACCTCCGTCTATGAGTATGGTCTTACCATCGATAGTATGAATAAGTATGGCTTCGCCTTGCGAAGGCTTTCCTGCTGGTCCAATATGTAGCAGGGTGATTGATAGTTGTTCGTTGGAAGGTGCCGCTGCAATGAAAGACCCTGATGCGAGAATTACTATTATGACAGCAGCATAGCGTAAAATGGGCAATATGCGTGGTGACAGACCTGAAGGAATGGCCTTTACCTCATGTTGATTGTTCTCAATAATGCCATGATTCAAATCCATTATGGGTGATTGGGGTTTAAAAGTAGCCTTCACCTCGTACAATGGACTCTTTTCAGGCCATCTATGTAGGACAAAGCTAAGTATCAAGATCAGAACACCGTAGTAGCACCAGGCAAGGTTAGGATCTAAATGGTCCACAGTAATGAATGCCCCTGGAATTGATGCGAACCAGGTGATGACAATGGTGGTATACCAGAGCAATGGCCAGATAATCCAGCCACACAGTATCCCTAATGGTATAAAGATAGCGCCTGTCGCGCAAAGTACGAGTCCCGACAAGATCAGTGTACTCAACAATGGCACAGTTAACAGGTTTGCAGGAGCAGCGATAATCGAAACCTGTTTAAAAGTGGAAGCGAATATGGGGAGCGAAGCTATCTGAGCTGCCAGTGTAACTGCAGCAATCGTAGTAAAAAGATGAGCAAAGGGTAGTCGATCAATGGGGCGGAATAACCGCTGCAATAGAGGTGTGATCACGACTATGCCTAGCGTTCCGATTGTGGATAACTGAAAACCTGTATTCCACAACACGAATGGATCGAATATGCTCATGATAAGGACTGCCAAGGCCATGGCAGTGTATATGTTATAGACTCGTCCGAAACGGGGAGCTACTGCCAGGATAATGCCCATGATGCCCGCGCGTAGGGCTGCAGGTCCTGCTCCACTGAGGAAGGTATAGCCAATAATGCACAGGATTACTAACGATGTAGTTAACCATCGCTGCCAGTATCCTTCGCGTTTTTGGGATGGAAGTAAGGGCTTCAACTGCCTGGCTCGCCGTTTATAAATCCAGCTTGTACTGCCACCCACGATTCCCGCGAGGATAGTGACTTTGAAGCCTGAAGGGGCGATCAAGTGTGCCGTTCCTGTTAATTGGAACAGCTTTGCCAGAGGTTTCAGGGTAGGTGTAAAATGAAACTTTGCATTGCACTGAATGAGACTTTGCATTGAATTTTTGCAATATTTCCTCTGCATTTGTGAGACTTTACAATGAAGGAGCCGATTTTTCTCATGTCAGAGGGTTTCGGAGGGTGTTTTTGGGATACTGCAAAATAGCCCCTCAAGCTCTTCCTTTTATGATATTCAACCCTAAGATCTGGAACAGATCTGTTCTAACTTCTATGGAAAGCCACCTTGACTTCTCTTCCTTATTGGGAAGTCATCATCTATCCATGCTACAAGAGAACTCTTGAACGGAAAGCTGACACACCTCTCAAGCACGATCAATCAGGAATGTGCATCCTTGGGTTTGTCTTGCTTGCCGTTCATGGAATTTGCTACCAGCATCAATAGATGATGGCTCGTTTTAGATAATCACAGATACAAGTGTCGTCTCTTTTGTCTTCTATGGCATTTGTGACGAAGGGAAGGAAGTGATAATTACCCCTTTTTCAAATGTCTGAATTGCTCTTAGTTGGTAAATGCATTTTGTTCTCTTCAATCTCTCATCTGCGAGAGGCTCTTCTTTGCTCTACACCTGCACTACTTCTCTCATAGGCTCCCATCCCTGCCACAACTAACCATTGCTTGGCTTGACCTTCTCCCTGGCACATGTTATATTTCTAATGAAGGTAGCCTCCCGCAGTGTCTTTCAAAGATTGGGGTGTGATGTAGTTCGCTCTATGTGGGTGTAGGAGAAGCTATAATCGCGACTGAGCGTTTGATGCTTCGATCCGGCCGCTCTCGCCTATGGGTATGCAGCGTGGGAGATACTATAATCGCGACTGAGCGTTTGATGTCCTAGCTGGGCGTTTTTTGTGCGATTTGCCAGAGCCGACAGAGATTCTACAATGGCGACAGAAGAGTTGCATTAGTACACCTATAGTGTAGTCGTAGATGCAATAATAAAAGCAATCGTGATCGAACGTTTGAAGAACTTTTAATCCAGAGGGTGCAATGAAATGCGCGTTTCCTTCTGGGTCGTTTGCTTAATCGCGATCGAGCGTACCTCTATTGGGACTCCTTTGCCCTAGCTGCATCGTTTTGCTAGGGCTTCCCTGATTTATGGTCTCCTCTCTTGTCTTTTCTCATGTGAGGTATTTCCCGCGGTTTTTTCATCCAGCCGCCGACGAACCAGTATTTGACTTCCGTTCTGTTTCCGTTCTACAATCATCGGCCATACATAGATATCGAGGCGGAATGCCTTGCGCTGGTTCACGTGAAACACAGGGGCAACCTCCTGCCAGGTGAGGTCTGGCTTTCGGAACTCGGTCAGCAAACTGATAAAAAGTGGTTGGAGCGGTTCTGTACTCCTAACGTCGCTGAGTGGCAGGGCGTAGGTCCAGGGCTGTGGCGTTTCGTGGGTGATCCTTACGCAGCAGGCGAAGGAACTGGTCTGACCCCAGTACCCGATGGTTTGCAGTATCTGGCGATACAGAACTTCCTCCTGAAGAGGGATCTCCAGGTACACTGTCATGTGTCCCTGAGCGTGAGCGATCTCGCGAACCACCACCGACTCCAGAACACGATCTTGCTTGCCTTTCTCAACAGCCTCCCACTTCAAGGCCCGCAGACGGTGAGGAGTGATGGCGACCCTCTCCGGCGGCTTGATCAGAACGCGAAGAGAGCAGATCGAGGCAAAAAGTTTGTCACGCACAAACCCAAGGCCGAAGAGCTCGATAGCCGTGCGTATCAGTGCTAGGCGTACTGTCGCTGGCCCAGGGGCTGGCGTGACGGTCGCATGGTTTGCGCTGCTCATCGGGATGCGGCAGGAGTAAGTAGCGGGGAAGTGGTAATCAGCCGCCAGCCATATTCTGGTCATTTATGTTCCTCCTCGCTCATTTGTTACCTCGGTCTGTGTTTGTCTGTACTGCGCCCCCGTGGGCAATGCAGGTTCAGATGCAGCACTCAGATGCGTCAGGTGCCTATAGAATCCATCAATCGTTTCGAAGGAGTAGATCAGGCATTCCTCCCCTTGCATGGCCTGCAAGCGGGTGAGGTAATCATCCGCGAGTGCTGAGTAGACGGGGGCCCGTCCGACTTTCCTGCAGAGAACGATAGCTCCGCTCAGTTCTGTCAGGTGCGGTAGCATCGTCGCTGTGCGAGCGCCTTCGGGGCTGGTGAACATGTCCCTCACTGCGCGAAGCGCGGCACGGTGTCTCTTTAAGCGTTCCTGTTCATTGTCTACCGCCAACTGCCACTGCTCTGTATCGACTCCGATTCTGACGCAGTGGTAGCGGATACACAGGGCATATATTCCAGACCTGGAGGTTAGTTTCATCAACATCTGTCCCTCATCTTTGGAACTGCCCGAGCGTGTATGCAGCTGTGGGCTTTCCCGGTGAAGGCCTGGAATCCCCAGCGCATAGGCAAAGTCGATGATCGTGTGTTTCGAGAGCCGTTGGCGTGCCTCTGTACTTCCATCGCCCGCGGCCTTTTTCGCCGTCACAAGGAAGCCATGCGTATCGCAAAGTGCGCACTCATTCAGGACCTGTGCGATGGCAATATTGTGGAACTCGGGCCTCTCGCTCAGCGCCGCCGCGCGTCGCGAATCGCGTCTTCGGCATGCATGGCATAGCAGGCTCCCCTCCGCCTCCAGGTACTCCGCCATCAGCACCGCATGATGATGCTTCAGGATGTTCCCGCTGCAGGCGTCCGTCTCTTTTCCGTCTGCAAGATACTGGCGGCGGGGTAGCAGGCGAATCGACCCATCGTCCCCGACGTTGCTCAGGCTGTGAGCCTGCCACCCCACACGGAGATTGATCGATAGGTCGTACACCTGGAGGCTATCGTTCTCAGCGTTCATGTTCAAGTTCTCCTTCCTCGGAAAAGGTAAGCGTCTCAAATGTGGTTGGTTCGCTGCTGGTCTCAGATGCGAGGTCATCGCTCGCGTCACTTCCCACCTCTGCTGGTTGCTCGTGTTCGTCGCTATCGTCGGTGCGTGGTTTGCGCAGCACTGAGAGGAGCATGAGCACACTGGCTATTATTCGGACGCCGTACTGCTCGACGTCGTCGAGCAGAAGAGCGAAGTCAGTATAATCGGGTATGCTGATGAAAGGAAATTCCGCCTTCGCCAGCTCGCATTCCTGCAAGGCGAGATGGAGCGCCAGGTTCATCTGTTCAGGCGTTTGTGCCGCCTCTAACAGCACTACCACGTCTCGCAGGATCGCTCTGTTAAAGCGACCAAGTTGCCTGAGCGCATGTCCAAAGCGCAGCGTGCCCTCTTGCCGTTCTACAATTGTTCTCAGCGGGTGATTCGTCGAAGCATCCATCATAGCGGAGAGCCTCCTAACTTCATCAATATCGTATAGGCGTATGCTGCCGCTTTCAGAGTTGATAGCAGCGTACATCCGGTGGCGCAAATGAGCTATCCAGTTGTCGATTCGATGATACAGCAGAACATCTGTGAGATGCGCTCTCGTGTCCAGGTCGGCTCTTCCATATTGATCAAGTTCTTCCAGCCAGCCGTTCACAAGCTTCTGTCTGGTGCCTGCAGGAAGCTGGAGCAGCCAGGTACAATCGAGAAATCCTCGGCCAAGGGTGATTGATTGCTGCTGTTGCTGCGTTTGCAGCGTCTGGTATGCTATCCCTCGCCAGTTCGCTGAGAATCGCTGCTGGCGCGAAGAGAGCGAGAGCCACTGCCTGACGGCAGCTTCACCTGCAGAGCAATTCAGGTGGGTTAGTGGAGGAAAGGCAATCTTGCGCGTCAGTATCAGGTTGGACGCTAGTGGAACATAGACATTGACCATGCTTCCGGCGACACGTTGCGCGCGTAGGAAGCGCGATGCGCCCAGGTACGTCAGCATTGGGGCGAAACGTGTGCCACGAACCGTCAGATTGGATTTGTGGGTGAGCTCTCCATCGCTGGTCGGCCTGCGGAGCGAATAGCTGAAAGAGGGATCGATCATCAAAGAAAGCCTGATGTCTTGCTTTCTGGTTGCTTCAGCTGGAAGAGGAGAGGCGGGATGAGGGCACGTATAGTCTCGCAGGACGAATGAGAGCCAGTTGGCTTCATGCTGCGTTTCTCGCTCCACGAACGCCCTCCAATTCTCGATAGCGGAGGCAACTTTGTTGAGACTTCTCGTTGCGGTTTCGACGCTATAGTTCTGGCCACTCACGAGATCGCTCACCGAGAGCTTTCTTGCTCCCGGGACGGTAAAGAGTGCTGTGAGCAGCCCATCTAACACAGCTATGCTGAGAAGATAGCACGAGCGGGATCGCAGGTGCCAGTCATCTCGTAGGACATCGAGGTCAGCTGTTCCCGGAAGCTCCAGTGCACTGTCGAGGAGGGCGACTGTTGCGGCCGGAATCGTCTGTGCCTGGTTGTACAGCTTGTACGCAAGCCCTACCTCTGACAGTTCTACAGGCTGGCGGTATGCTGTTGCCAGCAGTATACCGAGTCCATAGGCGTGCAACGCGTCAAATATCTCAAAACCGGTTTTGGCAACGCACCACTGCATAGGCTCACCTCACGATCTCAAGCGGACATTGGTGACTCCCATGCCCTGTGCCGTATGATAGCCTGCTCCGGTAAAGAATACCAGGCGAGCCAGGGAGATCAACGAGGCAAGATAAGGATGGTCTGATTGACGGCACTCGTACTCGATCCAACCCAGGTAACCAGTGCAGGAATGTTCCCCTAAGGCGACAGGGCAGGTGCGAAGACGGTAGAGGGAGATCACGCATTCTGTTGCCTGCACCAACTGCCTGGCGTCGGCTGGAAGGCTAGGTCCCCCAAGACCCAACCAGGAGTCGATCACGCTCGAAAAGAGCGGGATTGGCTCAGGAAAGGGCAACGCATCCCGGGAAGTCTGATTCATCGGCTCCCTGGTGATCAAGGGAGTGGCAAATGAAAAGTGCATGATGCGAGCAGCCGATGGAGCCATGATATCAACCCAGGAGTTGACACGAGACCAGAGAGGATGAGCCAGTTCGATGGAGGCCACCTCGTAGCGCCGCTGGCAGAGGTGGAGCGGTGAGCGAGCTGTAAGATCATGCAGGCAGGTGATGACTGAAGTCACATCGCTTCCAGAGAGACTCAATCGAATCCGTGCGTAATCCTCGTCTTTCCCCAGCACAGCAGCAGTGATGCCCATTGTCTGGCGATGCACGGTCTCCTCTTGGAGCAAACGTTTGATGGCGCATGCTAGAACCTGGGACTCCATTGGGATAGGGTCCTGCTCTTCTTCGATCAATCGCAGGGTGAGGAGTAGCGCTATGAGATACATGGTTCGCCCTCCTTCTTCTCGAGTGTGTCACCCATCTGCCCTCTCCAGCTAGTGTTTCCGCGCTGGCGCTGAGCCAGGCAGAGCACCTCTCCATCGAGATAGACCCAGGCGTTCCCGGGTTTGTGCACAGAGAGGCGGAGCATTACCGGTCGGCCGGGCCAGAGGTGGAGGAACTCGCCCATGTAGGGCAGCCCATTCCAGGTAATGAGCCCCTCCTCGGTGATGCATCCTTCTTTTCGTGGAAGCAACGTTCGCAGGAGTGGAAATTGCCATGCCGGATCCTGCCTGTAACCCTGCGCTGCTCCAAAATCACGGTCGTGTAGATCACTTGTGCGACGGGGGCCGTATGTGTGCATTGTGTTGAGGTAGGTATCGAGCAGAAGAGCACAGTGACTTGGTGAGAGCGTGCGCCCGGCCAAGCCTACTGCCCATGTCTCGCGAACTGCCTGGAGTACTGGTTGCGTACCAGTTGCCGGCTCGGCTGCTATGCCAGCGTACCGGCAGAGGGTCACATACTGCAGTGGGAGCGTTCCTTCTGTGACGATTCGTTGCGGAAGGTGCCAAAGCAGTCCTGCGTGGGCGAGGCGTTGTGGTCTGCGCTGCGCGGCAAGCGCATCATACAGCACAAGCCCGATCAACTCCTGGAGGATGTCCGCCATGCCGATCCTGAAGGAGAGCACGCGCTGGGTCTGGACATTGACGAGACAGGCAATGGCGGGACGATGCGATGGAGTATGCGAGCCGCTCAGCATAAAATCCGGGCTGACGATGCCCAGCCACCAGGTCTCCTTTCCTCGCTCGACGCTGATGTCTACACTGGCTCTGCGGTGTTCCTCGAAGAACAGGCATACCGCCCATACCGCCTCGTAGGAGATGGCATGTGTTTCACTGCCTTGCTCTCCGTCGTTCAAGATCTTCCAGACCATGCGGATGCTTCTGCCAAGACGAGAGCAATAGAGACGCTTAATGGTTCGGATCGTATCCAGCGTCACGCCTGCAAAGATGCGCGTAACGTCGGCAGGATGGGCTATAAGACTCTCAGGCCCATCAAGGGACAGGCAGCCTTTGAGATGCGCAACATCGATGGTATCTGGCACTGCGTGTGTCTGGACCCCTCTCACTACTCGCTTGAGAGCCGTGACGTGAATCCGCTGGTAGAGCTCTCCAGGCAGAGGCTGGCTTAGTGCCGTATTCGAATTGACGCCGTTCAAAGCCTCACTGCTCACCTGATTCGTCTCCCCCTCCTTTTTTCCTCTGCTTCGCTTTGTGACGCTCCTCTGAATCCACTTCATACTGCGTCCTTTGTGGATCAGACTCGCTATTCTCCTCCACTATTTCCTCGATGGGGGCATGGCGGTAATGCGTAGCATATGCTAGGTTGAGGATGTGCGGGGTGATGCGCTCTTTCCTGGCGTCTCCGGCCAACGTGCTGGCAAATTGCAGTATCATACGAAGTTCGCGGAATGATGACCTGGCTTTGCCCCAGAGTTCTCTTCCCATCGCTAGATCTTCCTCGTTTTTTGGATCGAAACTCCAGTGCGGGAACACAAGGTTGGGGAGAATTGTTTTGAGCACCTCATCCTCGTCTGGAGGGAGGAAGCGAATGCGCGGTCCGACGCGACCAGCGAACTTTTCGTGTTTGTTAATCAGGGTCGAAATACTGGGCAGTCCGACGATGACGAGTGGACATTTTGTCTTACCAAAAACAAAACGCAAAAATTCAAACTCCAACTTCCCCAACAGATCTGATTCATCCACAAAAATCAGTTTCACATCGTAGGCAAGAATGACCTCTGCCGCTTCGTCTGCGTACTGATGACGCGTAAAGCGAGGTATAGGTTCCTTAAAGCAGGCATAGAGATCCTGTACAACTGTCCTAGGATTGGAATCTGGCCTGATATGGATGGCTATACAAGCAGGAAACCCAGTATGGGGATGCGGTGCCAGGTTATTCAGAAAATTCAATATAGCAACGCTTTTCCCACAACCAGCCCTGCCGGTGGCGAGCGCTATTGCGCTATAGCCTGTTAGTTGTTTTGCATCGAGCAGCAATTTTACTACACGGTTGAATTTCTCGATGTTGCGCGTATTAATGGTTTTTTGCCCTGGTGGCAGAATATCTTCTTCAAAGCCAAAGTTTTTGAAATCACTCTCAAAGTCGAACATGGGCTCCTCCGTAAGTATGGTTGGTTTATTCACCAAGTTTTAGGATTCGATCCCAGACATCCTGCACTTTCTTTTTTGTCTTGGGTGCGGCCTGAGATGAACTTGTAACCTGGTTCGATTTTGCCTCAACCGGCTGAGTTACCTGTTTCTCGGGTGTAGCAGATAGCTGCTTTTGCCCGCTCTTCTCGATCTCTCGGACCGCCTCTTTGAGCGCAGCACGTCCCTCGTTAATGAATTCCTTGATTTCCTTTTCCTGCCTGCGTTGAGCTTCGGCTACCTGAGCACCCGTCACTGTCCGTCCAACATCAGAGTCAGTGGCCCAAGCGGTACAGATATGCCGCTTCTCATAATACACCTCAATGTTGTCTGGGCGCATATAGTCTGGCTTTGCGTGTATGGTTACCCACACTTCTGTCGGAATAGCATCTCCGAAGCAGTCGTCCCAGTAGAGCCGATTCGCATATCGAATCCCCGTTTTTGAGAGAAGACGCTGTTCTCTGACCAGCAAGACGTCGAGCTTACGTGGGTTGGCCACCCGTGTATGACAGTATTCCAACCAGTTTTGAATAGGAGTCATGCCAGTCTCTTCGTCTACGCTCTGGTGGTATTTGTCAACAAATTCCCAGAATTTTTCAGCCAGTTCCGCTATAGTATATTTAGCCTTCGCGTTGGGGTTACGTTCTTCTGGGTTCGAGCCAATGTAGCCGTCAAGTGTCGCCCAGAGCCCATCTTTGAGAGTGCGAAAGAAGCGTTCGACTCTGCCATTCTCCTGAGGGTTTCCCCTGTCTTCGGGATTATTCGGGATGCAGGGATGCAGGGTGAAGTGTTGCTCCAGCGCGATAGCCTGCACGTGCCTGGAGATCATCTGGTCGCCCTGGTCTACCCAGATCTCATCTGGAATACCGCCGTAGGGCTTATGTAAAGGCGCCAGGAGTGCGTCACGAATGACAGATGCAATCGTGAATTGATCGGGGACGTCATAGCTGAATGCCGCGGCGATGACCAGGCCAAAGTTCGCATCCAGGCAGAGCGTCAGGTATGGGCGTGTCTCTTTGCTTTTTTTCTGGAATCTTTTCTTTCGTATATCTTTCGCAAGCACATCGACCCGATGCCAGTCAAGCTGGTAGACGATAACGGAGCCATCAAATGGCAATGGATGAGTGATGCGAAAGTCATCTCGAAAATCGCCCCTGCGGCCATCGGCTAACAGGAGAACTCCCTCTGAGATAGCATTGCAGATCTCGCGTACCTGCCACTTGCTCGGCTCGGGCTCTCCGATGATGCGAGCTATCTCGCCCGCTCGCCGGTGAATCTCGTGCAGCGGTGGTCGGTATTTCGAATAGCGAATACCATGGATGATATGGACCATACGATCGCTCAGATTGTGGTAGTGCCCTTTGTCAGAGCGGGTCCTTCGAGTTAAACCAGCCAGCCCGTAGGATCGATAGTCGCGCAGATAATTCCGGACTGTGCTTGGAGAGACGTTTGCCTTCTTCGCACATGCTTCTATATCATTGTTGGTTAGTCGGTTCTTCGTGAGGAGGGGTTTGATGATCTCATAGCGTCTTGTGATCTCATCAAAAACATCATTGAATTCATCGGGTTCGATGGCCGCCATCATAGGAGGTGGGATCTTCGCCCTGCGATGCTTCCGGCTGGGGTCCAAATCTGGCGCCAGCGCCCATAATCCGCCAGAGCGGTAGCGTCGTACCCAACGCTCTGTCTTGCTATCGGACCAGCCATTTTGAGCAGCGAGCAGATGCAGGTCTTCGGAAGTGATACACTCTTGATCAGCAATGGCAGCAAGTTGCTCGTATCGCGTCTGCACAAGTTGTAGCGTCAGGTCATCGAGAGGCAGCCAATCAACAGGGAGCAGGCCATCCATGCCATGCAGCCTGTACTTATGTCGCCATTCTGCAAGGTAGCAGACCGGGACGAAGGTCTCACGCGAGCGGTCCCTCAGTTTGCGGTTGTCGCACTCGTCCCCAGCGCAGCACCCCAGCAATTTGAGGCAGCGTTCAGCCTCACGCTTCCTGAAGCGTTCGAGATCGGCGGTGTCCATAAAGCACAATCCTCCACGAGGGATGCATAGACAGGCCTGATACAACGAGAAACTTGCGATCGTTCTTCATGGAACACTCTACATATTTCTACAATCAAATGCCACTTCACCGAAGAAAAGTGTCTGTGGCTTGCCTCGACCAAAACTCCCAGGAGTATTGTAACTGGAGTGCTTTAGCTTCATCGATCGGCACACGACGATTGCCCTGTACACTTCCAGAAACGCCGAGTATGCAGTTTTTGCTCAAGGTGACTATCCTGGAACCTGATGAGGCTCAGGCAGACCCGAACGGTTTCACACTGTCATGAAAGACCTCAGCGCCTTAGCGCAAAGAAATAATAGCACAAATGTACAAAAAATGCAAGAACAAATGTTTGTGGGCTGCAGTAATTCCTCCCCTTGATTGGTTCAAGGGGAGGAATTACTGTACTCAGCATGCCCATTGTGGTGTTCAGGCCTGCCAAAAAAGAGATACTTTCGAAGGATCTGTGATCGTAAGACAGAACGGCTTTTTGCTGCCCATCTGATTCAGAAAAAGGGGTTCTCCTGGCGAGCCTTCAATGCCGATATAAGTAAGCGAGTTGCGTCCACTACTGCTTTCTGCTGATATTTTCCGCCGTTAATCACGCCGGTTTCTGGAAAGCTCATGGATGCGCTACTACGGTGACAGCGTCGTCAACGAGCGTTGCACGAGCCTGACCCATTCCCATTGTCGTTTTATACCCGATGCCAGCAAAGCGAGCGAATGCAGCGAGGGTTGTGAGGTGAGCAGCGCTATCGCTTGCATCTCCCTGTATCTGATAGGTGCAGGTCCCTACAAAGCCCTTCTGAACATATCGGGGAAAATGCCACATAGTCGTGGCGATATTGCAATCCAGAACTGTAACGCGCTCTGCGAGAAACGTGCGCAGCGTCTGTTTCTCCATTCTCAGATGCTCGGGTGCGTATGCGTTCCAGACTCGCACCAGGCTCTCCCAGATGAGTAGAGGCTTCGGGAGAAGTTCGAACGCTCTGTCACCCACATTGAAAGCAGTAGGGCTGGCGAATTGAATTGTGATCACTTGACGCGCTGGAAGATCGGCTAATGTTTGCCAATTTGTGGTGCCTGCCCATCCTGTAGGGTCGTTTTCGGCGGAGATATGCATGCGAATGACCTGTAGTGCTGTGGGGCCAAGATAGACCTGTAACGATTCTGTCTGTAGGGCATAGGTGCTCAGGCGGTGCCAGAGATATCCGCCATCGAGCAAGGTGATCCGTAGTGAACAGATTTGGCCGCTCTGTAAGCTGATGTTCTCAGACTGATTCTCTACTCCCAACAGCGCCGAGGCGGTAAATGGCTTGGGGCCGGGCTGGTCATGTAGATGCGCCGACAGCTCCGGGTCAAACTGCTTGATGAGATTGAGGAACAAAGCATGTGTCAGGTTTCCCGTCGTACCACGAACTGTCGCCTCATGCTTGACACGCAACTCAAGCAGCACAGAGTATAAATCGCTGGTATACATCAGAACTCCTTTACGAACAGGGAACGTGCAGCAGACTCAGCCTCCACCACACCATGAAGTACTCTATGCCTCATCCTGAACCCCTTTCTCATGTATCGGGCGTTACCCCGATCGTCTGAGTACTGTGGGTCCTCCGTCACCCTGAGCCTTTCGGCTTGTAGGTGATCCCGCAGTTTCAGCGAGTGTCCTGGTCCGTACGTTGGAGTCAATTGGGTGCTTGCCCACACGACTCGGGGCGTCCACGATGAGGGTATTCGCCCACTTTCTCAAGTTTGATGGGCGACCTCGTGCATCCCTTTTCAGCGTTCCTTCGGGAGGGAGATCGCTCAACTCCGACTCACCTGGACTTCAACACCTGAAAGGCTTCACCTTATACGGCCTATCTGCCGTGCATCTTGGGAATGAACGCTTTCCCTCACTCGACTTTTCCTCTCATGCTCCTGTCCCCCAAGACTTTTCAGTTTGAGGTCAGAGGGTGATTTAACCACCTTTACCCTAGTGATGCCGGACTCCTCCGGTAAGGGCACTGGAAGCTCATCGGCGCACAATAGATACGATTGCTCTGCCAGTAACAACATTACTACAGATTTGTTAATTTTTAAAATTCTTGAGACAACATCTCATCCTCGTTCGCTCCAAAATGCAACTAATTCCTGCCTCCAGGCTGTCACTTGTTCCATCGACAAAGAGAAATACTCGCTCTCTTCATACGGCGCGATCGGAAGCAGTGGCATTTTGAAGGTATCAATCGCGTGATTGTCTACATCGATCATAAAGGCATCAGTAATCGGCAGCTCTCCTCCTGATTCTCGACAACACTACTCCAACCTGTTGTCTTCAACACCCTATCCTCCTAAATTATTGATCACTCCAACTTCGTCGCCCAGCGCAATCTCGCCCTTGACGACGAAGCCGAGGATGAGCCCTGTTGTCACCAGTTGCGCCATATCGTTAATGGACTTTGGATCAAGTGGCGCACGCAACGCGAAGATCATACGCTTTTCTTTGTGCGTGAAGACGAACGGCGCAGCACTTTCGAGGGAGACACGCTCCTCGAGCTCCGCAATGAGGCGGTAAGCGATGCCAGCCATAGTCAGTATCTCATCGATATGGTAGCGTGCACCTTCGTCACGATCAGGACGCAGGTAGACGATGAGGAGGGTTGGGGGGTGCTCACTCATGGGCTACTACCTTCCTGTTGTCACGCGCTTCCTCCAGTAATGTATCGAGCTCAACTTCAAGCTCATCTTTGATGTAATATCTGTTGAAGATCTTTCCTGCATGCTCATCGAGCAAGGTGGCTTGTGCTCGTGTGAGCGGTTGTGACAACTCGAATACCAGATGACGCTCTTTCCTCTTCACCTGTGGGGCGATACCCGGCTGCGCTACCTCACAAGCGGCTTGGTAGTCCAGATCAGTTTGCGGGCGCTCTTGCGGGTCGACACCCCGACTGTCCCTGTCAACGTGTTGATCTGCGAACGCCAGGATGAGAGAGCGAGTAGTGAGGTGCTTGACAATATCGTGCAAAGTGATAGTGAGTACGCTCTCGAGTGTTGAGGCTTTCTTCGATTCACCAGTTTCTGGCACGGTCACTTCGTATTGGTATGTGCCTGTCTGGCGATTTTTCAGGGCATAGGTCTCCTCTTCCATTGCTAGCTCCTCTCATAGGTATCACCATCGTTATAGAACGAGTGATCTATTTTGTCAGTATATCATAGAAACCCTTCTGGCAGCAGGTGCAAAGAGGTCTCGGTCCCCCCTTATTGACTAGCAAACAGTCCACATTCCACATAACTTGCGTAATCCCAGCATCTCGCAGAGCGTAATGACTGGAATATAGGATGTGGCTACTCGGATAGAGAACTGGCACCTCCTCGTCAAAATAGGAGAGCGTAATAGTCAACTGTTGGATAGCTTGTCTCTGCTGCCCTCTCCTGCTGTCTTCTTCGGCGTTCATTGATCTCACCTCATTTAATAAGGACCTTCTCAGACAGCCTTGTCTTGGCTTCACTTGCAAGGGAAAGCATCCGGCTCGCAAGGAGAATCATCCCTCTTCATGTTTGGGTCGTTTGAAAACCAACTCGATGGCCCGCAGTTCCGATGAAATCGTTTGGGTTTCTCGTAATGGTTGCCAGTTTGATTGTGTAAAGACAATGGGATGACAGGAAAAAAGCTCCCAGCCACTTTCTCCTAATCGGTTTGCATATTCGTACATAGTCGGACCTTTTTGCCATTCGTCGAGTTCCTGGTCATTGGCAAAGCGCGGACGAAACTCGCCCCCATCGCTTGCGATGGCCGCGAAAACGAAGAGGTATTCCCATTTGTGCATGATATGGCTCCTTGTATCATTAGACATGCTAGAAACTTCAATGCGTTCAGCATTTTCAGCATAGGCATGGCTGCGAGGCCGCATACGTGATGCCTTTTCGCTCCAGGTAGTTCATACTGGCACTTGCTCCTTCCATTAGCCAGTGGTCTCCACTTTCAGCCTCCAGGCAAAGTTGCGTTTGAGAATAGAGAGGAGCAAGAAATGTTGTGGAAAGAGCCGCTCCAGTTGGTCAATCATACGCAGTATCACCATAGGGAGTAAGCTGTTCTGCTGAGCGATCATATGGGGAAGATAGCCCATATGGAAGTACTCGCTTTGGTTCCCGGCATCCCCTTGATCGCTAAAGAGATGGAACCGATACACATCCTCATCAGACATGGTCTCAACACTGCTGCCCAATTCCAGCGAGAGAGGCGGTACGCCATGGACTATGCACGCCTTTCGTGTGTCACTCGATACCCTATGCAGTTGCATCATCCCAAGCATGATCAGATGAACGAGCATCGCTTTTTCTGACAGGTAATCGGGTGAGAACAGTGCTACCTGTGCCTCATTGAAGAGGCGTGGTCCCAATGAGCCAAAAGTGGGATTAAGTAGCGTGGTATCGTAGATCACACCCACAATGTAGCAGGCAGGTTCATCATTGTTGTTGAGAGCAGTGTCTCGTCTTCCCTGGAGCTTATCGAGAAGGCCTGAGCGTTCAGGGACTCGTACAAAGTGACCAAAGGCATGGTCAGCAGGATGTGGTGGTACCTCAACCTCGAGAGGCCCATAAATTTGACAGACGTAGTTGATATGCGAGTATGATTTGACGATCTTCCCGATAAGCACCTTCAAGCTTCTCCAAGACCTTAACGATTGTTAACACTATTCACAAAAAGCTCTGTTTTTACGTATGATTCCTTGGCGTCCTTACGTTTAGGCATCTAGAAAGGCCATGCTAGTGAATCAGTAGCCTGTCCTGTCATGATTTCTCCATGCTCAAAGCAAGCCGCGTAATCACTGATGGACTACTTGCCCACCGCAGAATATGCTCGGCCTGCTCAAGGAGGGTTTCCTCCTGGATAATTAAGCAGCGCTCCTGCATATGCAGGCGTTGAAAGGCTGGTCGAGCAAGCACAGCTTGAATGCGCTTGAGCGAGGGATTCGGAACAACAATGCAGAGATGCATGGTACCGGTCGGATATAACGCATCCAGATCATAGAGACGCAACAGCCCGGACGAAATGGAGGTGGTATGTTCGATCTCATAGGCAGCAATCACCTCATCTCCTCGTAACCAGAGCACATCAATGAGATTGATGAACCGGCGGGACAGGCTATCGAGAAGAGGTGGCAGGGTCTTCAGGCTCAGATCGCCTAATCGTTCGCCATTCCAGCTTTTACTGTGATCATTCGCTGCGATCCAGACATCGCATCCGACTTGATGTCCTATCTTTGCAAGTAACCATTGGATGCGGGTATGATCGGACAGTTCCCGCTCACTTTTCTGGCTCTGTTGTTCCACCTCTCCATCAGGTGACAGATTGTCCATCGTCTCTGCATGAACAGGGATGACCTGGGCTCCGAAAAGTGAAGCAGATCGCGTCATTTTTCTCGTAGCCTCTTCACCAAGACTTTGCTGACCTTTCCAGGTCACGAGGTGTTCCAGCTCCCACGATGAGACGCCGAGCGCTCGTGCCAAGGAGAGAAAGTGGGTCCGGAACGCAAAATACGTCTCAATAGGGCTCTGTGTCTGTGCTGATTGCCTGTCTTCGTTCATGAGCATGTGATGCACCAGCGGGAAAAAGATGGGCCAGTGTTGCGAGTTTTGTAGATGCCACCACGAACTCAAGAGAAAGGGAATGCGTGCAGGCTGCAAGTGAGACCTGGATCCTTTTTGCTGAGTTATGAGGCGCTCGAAATAGTGAGTCAGTTCCTGCATATGCTGCCGGCCTTCTCGACTATCTTCCGGGAGGCGTAAGCCTGCCCGCAGGTGTGAGGTAAAGGTATCATCGTCGATGTACTTCACGAGTTTGTTGAGGTACATGCCTCCCGATGTGCCTCTCATGCGAAAGACGTTCCAGGAACCTTGTGTCTTCTGTTGGAACGTCATATTGAACTCTTTGAGTGTGATAGCCCTGTTCAAAAAAGCATCAAGTAACTGCGTCATTTCTTCCTGCACTTGGAGGCGCCGCCGATCAAGAGCTTGATGCGCCATGACCGTCGGCGTATCAGTGAGATACTCTTGTTGTATGACGCGCCACTGTTCTATCAGGTTCGCTGACTGTAGCATCCTTCCGCCTCTTTCGATCAAAAAACTCCTCACTCCGATGGAGCAATTCCTACCTTGGTAAGTGATACCAGATAGCAGTTCTTCTCTACGCGTTCCATTCTGCTCGCTGCGGTACTATTCCCCAGTCTCATCATGAGTTTAATAGATGAGTGAGGTCGTTCTCACGACACCGTTCTTCATCGCCCATCCTTCCTACAGGTTGATGATAAAGTGGTCAAGAAGCTCGACGGGATACAATAGCATATTGATTGGCCGTTGCTTCGGTTCTCCGTCTGCCGGTGCTCACACCCGTTTATAGAGGGCGGTGCTCTGTTTCACCGTCCCTCCTCGATGATCGGCAGCACTTCCTTCTCTGCGCGACGAACATACATGGCAAGCTCTTCTGGCTCCATCTCAATGACACGTAGCTCTGGTACCTGCTGGACGGCCGAGCTGGTAAAACGTCGTCCCTTCTTTCGTTTCTTCATGACACTCCTCTACATTCACCGAATAGATACGACTTTTCTAAACAGGTCCTTGGCTTTCATCATCGGAAACCTCTTCGATCAGTTCTCCAGGCGGAACCCCTAAAGCCCTCGCCAGTTTGCCGAGCGTTTCGGTCGTTGTGATATAGTATGGGTCTTTAAACATGCGTTTCACTGTGTTGTATGCCACATCAGCATCCCGCTGGAGTTTGCCCATACTAAACCCCTTTTCCCTGGCAACCTCTTTTACGCGTAAACGTACTGCCATAGGCCGCTGCCCTCAACGATACTCGAAAGGATTGTAGCAGGCTTTGCCGTTTCGCAACACTAGCCAGCTAGAGCCTCACATAAGTGTGGGGCCATATACGTCAATCGTCTGTAAGTCAATGCGTCAGGCATCACGTTAAATGCTTGTGGAGGTCAACTTCCAACACGAAGAAACTAGAATATCGCCTGATTGAACAACGACAGGTATGGTATTCTACCGAAGCGACAGAAATCATTTTCTACTTATTCTCTCTCTGTACACTTGCCTTCTTCCCACCTATCTATAATAAATTGGGTCATGAATGTCTACTCTTATAAGTAGGTCTACTATTATGATACCACTATATGGGGGGTTTTATTGAGAGGACTCTCTTGCTACAATCTCGTCAAACAGCAGGTGAGAAGACGAGATATGGCAGTACGCTTACGGGTTAAAGAGGTCGCCAAGGAGAAAGGCATCAGCATGGGCAAACTCCACAGACAAGCTGATGTCTCATACAAGACGATCAAACGCATTTTCTCCGACCCTTCCTATGCGACCACCACAGTAACTCTTGGTAAGCTCGCCAAAGTGCTTGGAGTTCCGCCAGGAGAGCTGATCGAAGAAGTACCTGATGATGACAACGAATGAGAGTAAAGAGTCTCAAGAGCATCGTTTGCTTAATTCTACTTTTGCTCACTTCTCTTGATTCTGCACTTGATTATAGTAATTGCTAACTGAAAAGATACCGAGACGCCAGATGAAGCGATACGTGAGCGAAACCTTGCGGTTTTCAAGTCAGAGTTAGCCGAGGTGTTGGACTGGGAGACGGCTCTCTGTTGCGCGTATGAAGCGTAAATGAATACGCAGCAAACGGTGAACTGTGACGAAAATTGGTTCCTGGAATCAGTCGCTACGTCGGTTTTTGTACCAGTGACTTTCCTCTTTGTGCTCGATGGGGGCCGAGAAGGTTCTCTTCTCGGCCCATTTCTAGTCTATCGACCTGAATAAATCGACAGAGGCCAGTGAAAACAGTGTTTTCGAATGCTTACATGCGCTTCATGGTGAGCCTTTGTTCAAGGAGTTCCGATTACAAAACTGGAGAGGAGAAGCAGGGCTTGAACACCCTCAGATCCCCAGGGACCAAAGGGTATTTTGTCGAGCACAGATGAACTTGCACGAAGCTGGAGTGCAATATGTTAGGCTCTCGGATGTGTGTGGTATCAAAGTAAGAATCACGCAGCTGCACAATCACGCCATGGGACTTCGCTTTGGTAGCTCCTCATCGGCAGAGTGCAGCTCACTCAAAGAAACCATGCACGCAGAATCTGATCTCTCCCGTCTTCGCAAGGCTGTCTGGCGGGTGATTGCTTCATGCATCTCCTCTCTTCTCCACTGTCGCCTGGAGCCCCGCCTTCCATACTTGCCGATTGAACGTCGCCCCCAGTGCAAGTAGCACCAGGCAGGCAGCGAATAACAGGATTGTCAAGTTCGGCCCCAGTGACTGCAAAAGGAAACCTGTCAGTATATTCCCCAGCGCGAGCAGGCTGTAGATACCCAACCGAAAAGTGCTATTGACCCGACCCTGTAGAGCATCCGGCACCTGCGCTCGCCGGTAGCTGATCTGCACCACATCGTACACCTCATCGACCAGCCAGAAACAGGCCAGGATGCCCCCGATGACAAATGGCGAGGAAGCCAGCGCATACAGTGGCCAGATCAGTGCAAATGCCCAGAAGGCACCAATGATGACCGTTCCAAAACTCAAACGCTGTTGTAATTGCGCCCCCAGCAGTGCGCCGACAATGCCGCCCATTCCGCCAATGCCAAAAATCAAGCCGATCGTGAAAGACGAGGCTCCCTGGTGCTGCGCCAGCACGATGATGATCAGCCTCATGCCGTCGTCGATAAAAACTAGGCCACCCATGAGCAACGCGATCATGCGAATCACTGGGTGACGCCAGAGCCAGCTCATACCAGCTGCAATCTCCATGTGCAGCTTGCTGGGGAGTCGAGAGCGCTTCTCCTGGAGCGGCGTCCTGACAAACAATAACGAGCAGACCGAGGCGATATAGGAAATGGCGTCGGACAGGAAAGGCAGCAAGCGGGCAACGCCATACAATAACCCGCCTAGTGATGGTCCTAACAACGTGACCACCCCTCCGGTGACTTCCTGCTGCGCTATAGCGGCGGGCAGTTGCTCCATACTTACGACACGCGGAATACTGGCAGCCTGCGCAAGTTCGAAGAACGTCGCCAGCGCACCCTCTACCATGGCCACGAGGTAAAGCTGCACTGATGTCAGGTGACCAAACGCGAGCGCAAGAGGAATGCTGGCGAGCGCGACAGCGCGCCCTGCATCACACCACACCATTGTGTACTTGCGGTTCCAGCGATCAACCAGCGCTCCTGAAGGCACATTTGTGAACAGAATGGCGATGGTATGCAGCGCCCCCACCAGGCCAGCCTGAACGGGCGAGTGTGTCAACGACAGGATCAGCAGCGGCAGGGCAAGCTCAGATGCAGCGCTGCCTGTTGCAGAAATCGCCTGCCCACCCCACAACAGGAGATACTCGCGGTTCTGCCAAAGTCGGCCAGCGTGCCGCTCCGGCGCGATGAATCCTAACTCCCGTTTCGATAGCGACATAGTTCCCTTCTTTCATACTACATTGTGTATCTCTGCTCAGAGTGTACGCGGTTCAAGCCTGGGGCGCATCGTGAAAAGAACGTGTCGTGGTACGTAATTGTTATGGGCAGTGTGATGATGATCGTGAAGCCAGCTACGTAGAATGACGTGGACAGGATACATGGATGATAACAAGCAGGCATCTCATCCAGGAACTGATGAACACCAATGCGAGGGAAAGGAAGAAAAGACAGAGAGTGATCAGTCGGGCGCATTCTGGAAGATGATTACACCAGGTGATGTTCCATGGCATAGCGGGTGGCGGCACTACGTGATGAGACACCGATCTTACTATAGATCGAGGTAAGATGAGTGTTGACAGTGCGCGCGCTAATGACAAGCTGCTCGGCCACCTGCTCATTCGTCAGTCCCTGGGTAACCAATCGCAGGACCTCCACCTCACGTGCCGAGAGGCCTGCGGGAAGAGGTGATGACTTCATCAGAGGAGTTGAAGTTGGTCTCGTGGGTAAAGGAGTGGGTGTCATCGTCTTTGATGCAAGGGCTTGCTCCAGGGTCATCATCTTTCCCTGGGTCCACGCGGCGGCAAAGGCTTTCTCGCTGAGCTGGGCGCGAGCAGCAGCTACCGAACGGTCATAATCAGGACGATAAACAGGCGGGATAGGTGTTCCCATTGTTTCACACAGGGACTCTGTCGCTCCCCAGAGACGTGCTGCCCAGGCTGGATCGCCCTGTACTGCGACCACAGCCGCCAATCGCTCAAGGCTGAAGTGTATGCTCAGGTTAGCACCTATCTCTCTCACAATCGCCAGACTCTCCTCGTAACAGGTACGTGCCGCTGGGTAATCACCCTCGAGAGCCTCAATGCTTCCTAAAACAAAGAGTGATTCGACTATACTACGCCAATGCCCTATCGCCCTGGAGAGCGCCACACTCTCCTCCAACAGGAAGCGGGCTTTGACGGTGTCGCCTTGCTGGAGGAACACTTCGCCCAAGAGACTGAGTCCCCACGCAACCCCCGACTTGTGCCCGACCTCCCTACAGATTGCAATGCCCTCATCGAGCAGCATGTGTACTTTGGCCGAATCGACACTGGAGAGAAAGAGCACGTGTGCTAATCCAAAGAGTGACCAGGCGATGCCCTCTACGTCTCCCACCTGCCTGCAGAGTGCCAAGCTCTCTTCATTGAGCAAGATGGCTCTGGCATACTCCCCTTGCTGGCTGACGATATCAGCTAAGTTGTTGAGCGACCAGGCAATACCCTGCTTGTCTTCCACCTCTTTGAAGAGTGTCAGGCTCTCCTTGTTGAGCGAGATGGCTCTGGCATACTCCCCTTGCTGGCTGATGATATCAGCTAAGTTGTTGAGCGACCAGGCAATACCCTGCTTGTCCCCCACCTCTCGGTAGAGCGCTAGGGCCTCCTCAGTTCGCGTGTATGCCGCCGCAAAGTGGCCCCTACTCCCAGCTATCTCCCCCAATTGATTGAGGGCAAGAGCAATGCCTGCCGGGTCTCCAAGTGCCCGGTATAGTACCAGGCTCTCCTCGTACAACGCTTCTGCTCGATCAGTGTCATGCTCGAGGTGATCCAACAAATATGCGGCAGCCATAAGCACTTTCACTTGCACAGGCACTGCTACTCCTTCGCTCTCGGCTCTCGCCCATTCGAGGAAATTCCACCCTTCACTCCAGTGTCCCCGGACCTCCCAGTACCGCAGCAGTGCTCCTCCCAAGCGAAAAGCCATCTCTCTCTCGTGTGCGGTCCTTTCCTGCTCTGTCAACCACTGTAAGGCTGCTCGCAGGTTATCGTGTTCACGCTCCAACCGCTTCCACCACATCGCTTGCCCTGGGATTACGAGTTCCGGCTCCCCCTCCTCTGCGAGTTCCAGGTAGTATGCAGCATGTGCGCGCCGTGTCTTCTCCATCTCCCCCAAGGCTTCGAGCACCTCCAACCCATACTCGCGGATCGTTTCCAGCATCACCAGGCGGGCTTCCTCCCCGCCTTGCTCTGTTTGCTGCAGCAAGCTCTGGTCAAGAAGGGAAGCCACTCCTTCAAACACCCGTCCCGCTTCACCATCAAGAGTCGCACTGATTGCCTCTATGGCCTGCAGTGTACACCCACCCGCAAAGACCGTCAGTCGCCGGAAGAGCCGCTGTTGCTCGGCATCCAGGAGCTGATAGCTCCACTCAATGGTTTGGCGTAAGGATTGTTGTCGCTCTGGCACATCCCGTGCTCTGCTGATCAAGACGGTCAAGCGAGGCGTCAGACGGGCCAGGAGTGCCTGTGGTGGGAGCAGTTTGATGCGAGCTGCGGCCAACTCGATTGCCAACGGCAGCCCATCCAGATGTTGACAGATCTCAGCGATCGCTCTTGCGTTCGCCTTGGTCAGTTGGAATTCGGGCCTTGACGCCTGTGCCCGCTGGATGAAAAGAGCCAGCGCCTCATACTGCGAGAGGGCCACTACATCGGGCAGGTGTCTTGGATCGGCCATAGAGAGCGGTGGGACAGCAAACTCATGCTCGGCCTGCACATGCAGTACCATACGACTGGTCACCAGCACTTTGAGTTGTAGACAGGCCGCAAGGAGCTCTGCCACCTGCACTGCTGCGCTCACCACCTGTTCGAAATTATCCAGGAGCAGCAAGAGTTGCTTCTCGCGGAGAAATACTTTCAGCAGGTCGAGCAACGATTGCTCGGCGAGCTCTTTGATGTCGAGTACCTGGGCGATAGTCGATACGACGAACTCAGCGTCTCGAAGAGGAGCCAAGTTCACGAAATACAGCCCATCGGGGAATATCTCACTGAGTTCAGCTGCGACCTGCAGTGCCATGCGGGTTTTGCCAATGCCACCGGGACCCGTCAGGGTGAGCAAACGCACCTCCTCACGCTCCAGCAACTGCTCGCATGCCTCCACTTCCTGCTCGCGTCCAATGAATAGCGTGGGCTGGATGGGCAAGTTGTTCGGGTGGGTATCGAGGGTCTTGAGCGGCGGGAAACTTGCAGGCAATCCGCCGATGACGAGCTGAAAAAGTTGGCTCTTCAGCTGTAAGTCCTTGAGGCGATGCGCTCCCAGGTCCCGCAGGCTCACCCCTTCCGGGAGGTCATGCTCTACCAGATCACGGGTTGTCTGTGAGAGCAGCACTTGCCCCCCATGGCCAGCGCTCATGATACGCGCGGCACGATGCACGTCCAGGCCTACATAGCCCTCGGCGGAAAGCTGCGGTTCTCCCGTATGCAAACCCATGCGTACATGCACGCTCACCCCATCGGGCCAGGGATGTGCAGCGAGTGCGTGTTGTGCAGCCACTGCTGCTGATACAGCATCGGTAGCGCGAGCAAAAGTCACGAAGAAAGCATCCCCCTGCGTATCGATTTCATGGCCATGATACGTGTGAAATGCATCACGCAACAGGGTTCGGCATTCCGCCAATACTCCTGTGTAGCTCTCACCCAGTTGCTTGAGCAACCTGGTAGACCCCTCGATGTCAGTGAAGAGCAAGGTGACAGTTCCGGTCGCTAGCTCAGACATGCAGAACCCTCTTACTTCTCAGTGCGGTATGTGTCGCCATGACTTTTTCTAATTCCTGGATTCACATCGAGCATGTTGAAAGGGATGAAGATATTCACCTCAAGCATTATATCTCATAGCTGAAATGTAGGTGAGAAGTGAAGTTGAGTAGCTGTAGGTAGGATGTGCAACATGATGAGTTCTTCACGATAACTAGAAGAGAGAGTGCATCGGAAGATATTGGATTCAGGAAATTTGCTCAATGACCTTTTTACTATCAGTAGCGGTACTCTCTGGCGAAGTAATGGTGGGCCCGTAATACATCATTCTCGGCCCATCTCGTTTTCGCTCTTGCTGATTATCCTGGTAGATCCCCATAAGAAAGTATTGGCTAATTCAAAAATGAGCCTGATTGGAACCTACATTTAATGAGAACTAAACTCAAAAACCTTATTTGCCAGCACCGTCAGCTTTGCTGTTAATTGGAGCTCAACTGGAGGTCTACTGACTTGAGCCAGTAGATGGAGCCAAAGAGAATCACTGATCTGCTTTAGTGGCTACCCCAAAAAACATTATTTCTCAATGACTCATGAATCACCGAAGCTACGACAGTACCATCTTGATCTCGGCGAAGGAGGTTACCAGCAGTATCGAACCTGAAGGAAAACCTGAAGTGCCCCCCATAGAGACATACCACGAAAGTTGACAGATGACACGCTTGTATGCCATATGCTAGCATCAAGAGTGGAAAGTCAGAAATGAGGGGATCTCTATGGGACATCAAGGAAGCTATTCATGGGAGTTCAAGCTGCAGATGGTGCAATTGCTGGAAAAGGGCGAACAGAATCCCTCCCAGATCAGCCGGGATCATCACGTGACCCGCAGTTTGTTGTATGTCTGGTGGCAGCTGTATCGAGAGCGAGGGGAAGCGGCCTTTGTGCCAACCCAAGCGTTTCCCGCGTCCGCCAGAGGTTGATCGACCGCATAATCCACAAGAACAGATTGCCCATCTGGAGCGGCTGTGTGGGCAGCAGGCTCTGGAACTCGATCTGCTGAAATCGGAGGTCGATGTCTTAAAAAAAGCCTGGCATCTGCTTCCGTCCAAGAGCGACACGCCCTAATTGAACGGCTTCGGGAGCAGATGCCGCACCTTTCCGTACGAAAGCTGTGCCGCTCATTGGGAGTCAATCGGCAATGGTATTACCAGCACGGTTGTCCATCAGCTCACCAGGAATCCGATCAGCGGCTGCGTGCTGCCATTCACGAGATTCGTGAAGTCTTTGCTGGCTATGGCTATCGCCGTGTGACCAAAACCTTAGTTCGTGCAGGCTGGAAGGTCAATCACAAGCGGATCTGGCGTGTCATGCGGCAAGCTGGCTTAACCTGCCGCCGCAAGCGACACACGGTGCATACCACCGATTCGAAACACAGCTACCAGATCTACCCGAATCTGGTGAAGGGACTGCAAGTTGAGGCCCCCAATCGCTGCTGGGTCGCAGATCTGACCTATGTGCGCTTGCCCGAAGGCTGTGTGTACCTGGCTTGCATTCTGGATCTCTATTCGCGCAAATGTATCGGCTGGAGCCTGTCTCGTCGCATCGATGCGCAGCTGCCTCTTCAAGCGCTGGAGATGGCCTTGGCTCAACGTCAGATCTCTTCTGGGTTGATTCGTCACTCTGACCGGGGAAGACAGTATTGTAGCAATGTGTATGTGGAGCGCTTGCTCGATGTCGGGGCCAACATCAGCATGTCGACCCCTGGACAGCCAACCGAGAACGCGTTCGCAGAAAGCTTTATCAAGGCGCTGAAGTGGGAAGAAGTGTATCTGCATCAGTATCACATCTTTGAAGAGGCCCAAGCGCGCCTGCAGACGTTTCTGGAGGATGTGTACAATGCCAAACGTCTCCACTCATCGTTAGACTACGTGCCTCCCGATGAGTTTGAATTGAAATACGCGATGTGTTAACGTCTTGGTGGTATGGACTTTTTGGGGGCACTCCAACCCATAAACTGTCAGAGGAACTGTCAACAGCTATATTTCATAGTTACAAGGTAACCATTCGAGCAAGGCAGCAAGCCAATGCGGAGGTATTTTCTAGCGATCGATGAGCCGGAAGAGTATGTTCCAACACCAAAAACCGTTAAGACCTAGAATGAAGCTGACGTTGACACAAGATACAGAATGCACTTCTCTTTCTTGAAGATGGGTAGATTGGCAGATAATGAGAGCAGAGTGATCCTTGTTGATTGTACTTTCATCTCGGATTTCTCACTCAGCTCCTTCTACCCAGCCGTAAGCTTCGCGGAAATGCAGCCCGTGCTGCTTTGCCTCCTCAGCCGTCAGATAGGGGAGGAGGTGACCCACCAGCGGTTGTTTTGCTTTATACCGACGCAAATTGTCCTGTGCGCGTTCGATCATCAGGTGCATCCCTTTCAACGGATCGCCCAGTTGGTCGTGCAATCTTTGGAGAAGGCGCGCAGCTTGCTCATCTTGACTCGACCTCTGAGGCTGATGGCCGAGGTGAAGGGCTGCTGGAAGCAGCTCATCCTTATTCAGCAGCCCGAGATGTTCAGCCCACAGCAACAGTCGTAAACCACGAGCTAGCTTTGCATCAAGCGTAGCGACGTTCATCTCGGCGTCGTCGCGCATCCCCCGATTGTTCAGATTTGCTGAACCAACGGTTGACCAGCAATCGTCGACGATGGCGACTTTGGCGTGGACATAGATGGACCGGTAGCGTTCTTCACCATCAATGTTCGCTGAAGTAGCCAGGCAGAAAGCCTGTATGCGACCCTGCTCGACCGCTTCAGGCGCTTCTTTCCGTAGTCTCGTGAGGCCAGCATCGGTGAAGCTACGGCCAACATTGGGGCGGTCAGGCAATACTATGGCCACGAAAGCACCACGTCGCAAGGCTGCCCCTACCTCGCGTACGATACGTTCCATGTCGGGGCTAGTGGTTCCCAGCAAAGGTTTGTCGATGCCTAAGAAGACGTGGGTCCAGAAGTACTGGTTCTCCAGGTAGATAAAGTGTCGGGTGTTGCTCAGCGCGTGCACGTAGAGTTGTGCGATCCCCTGGATGCCCTGTTGCGGTGCGAACCGATAGGTGTGCGGGGGGATCGTACGAGCCACCTGTACCAGGCTTTCGCTCACCAGTGGAGCTGGGAGTGGGTGCTCAGCAACGAGCAGCTGGTTGTCTAACCGATGCCGCTCGACGACCTCATTCCAGCGCTGGCGAAAATTGCGTTCGACGTCTCCCACTGCTGGCCCTTCGAGCACGGCGTGAGCATCATGCCAGGGCTGTGGACTGCTCTCCTCTTCATAGTAGCGATGTAAGGGATAATCCCAGCGGTCGAAATCGCCACCCGGTTCAACGAGTGGATCAATACCACCGACGAAGGCATAGGTGCCATCCACTACCGTGAGTTTTTGATGCAACGACTCCAGAGGATGATGCAGCAGGTCAAAGGCGCTGTCATCGAGGAGGCAGGTCACCCCTACCTGTGTCAGTTGTGCATGCACCGCCTGGTAATCCGCATGGGTAAATCGCTTGGAACCTGACCAGAGCAAGACCTTGACCTGGACTCCTTTGCCCGCGGCATAGCCCAGCACCGCCTCGACGGAGAGTTCGTGCGAACGCCAGAAGTCGATCTCGGCCTCCCCAAGTCCCTGTGCCCTCAACTCGTCTAGAAGCGCCTCCTGTTCGGGACTGCCATCCGGTCCTGCACGATGGTCTGTTCCTCGTACCAGTCTCATCTGAGGAGCCATCCCCCACCCTGCAAGATAGATGTAGGAGCGCGCCGCGAGAAAACGGTGACACATCGTGAGCAGGGTTGCGCGCGCATCAATGCAATACAGCACACGGGAATCGGCTCGTACCGAGGTATCTCCCTCAATCCACCAGTTGTTCATGGCTTTCCTCCTGTATTAGTACTCCGGACGACATTTCCCACGATTTTCACGAATGTACGGATAGTATACCGTTCCTGAGCGAGGACTTCATGCTGCTTAAGTAGTATGTGCAGGTACATCGCGTTGCGTGTTCGAATGTTACTTTAGCAGCATAGCATTTCTGCCAATTGACTGTAGACTGATAGCAAGGGCGGAGATAGACTACATCTTCTATCCCTAACCTGTACATTGAGCGTATCCGTATAGCACTACATGCTTGGTTAGCGGAACTAATCAGACTGAATGGAGGAGAAAATGGATTCTACGACTGATTTTCTAGACAAACACACGTTGGGTAGTACCACACCTGTTGGTAGTTTCCAGCAGCAAAATGCACATGCGGTACAGGCACGCCGGAGAGCTGCATTCGCCCTCTGGGTGATGGGCTTCATGCTGCTGGTTGTAGCTTCTGTGATCGTGCGTTTTCATCCCGCACCCTGGCCATTTGACCTGCAAACGACCATTACCTTACAACACCTGCAACCGCAGCTTCCTTTTTGGGTAAGTACCCCAATCGTGTGGGCCAGTCTCGTTGATAACGTGCTTCCTTCGATGATCAGTTTCAGCGTTTCGTTCGTTGTGCTCACCCTGATAGGGGTGGTTGTCTGGCGCAGAGCTGGGTCTCCCACGCCCTGGTTTGTGACGGCCGTCTTCATCTCGCTTGTCGCGGGAGCCCTCAACGGTGTGGATGGGCTTATAGGCATGCTGGTCTCGCGCCCCCGTCCAAGTTCTCAGCTCATCCATGTCTTTATGCCCGTAGCAGTGCACAGCTTCCCCTCGGGGCATGTGGAAAATGATGTCGTCTTCCTCGGTTTTATGCTCTATCTGAGCCTGAGCAAACCCGTCAGTCGCTGGCGCTATCGTTGGGTCTTGATTCCGCTCCAGCTCTACGCTGCGCTCAATATCCTCTTGATTGGCTATTCGCGGGTAGTAGAGGGATCACACTGGCTCACCGATGTCCTGGGAGGCTACCTTTCCGGTGCGCTCTTGCTCGTTCTGCTTATCGTCCTCTATCGCCTCGCTCTTGATTTGCTCCCTAAGTGGCAAGCAAGCAGGAGCGCTAAGAGAGCATTGGAACCACAGCCAACTACACACCCGATGTACAAGCAATCTTTGCAGGAGGTTGAAAAGAATATGCATGCATACGAGGAGTTGTTCATCAAATCTCAGGAGGATTGGATTCATCACCTGGCACAAGCGCTTGCATTTAGCTTTCTAACGGCCCTGGTACCCCTTGTGACCTTGCTCCTGATCGTGTATCATGCCATTGATGGACAATTGAATACGCAGCTGCAGCAGGTGTTCAACGGAAGTTTGGAAGCCATCATTCCGCCGCAACTCTCGTCACAAGCAGCACCGTTGTTTAGCAAAGTGTTCGACACATTCTCGCACCCCTCCGGTATTGCACTTGTAGTGTTCACGGTCGTGCTTGCCGCCTTGTTTGGCTCGTTCATGTTTTCTCTGATGGAGACGTGTTTTGATGTGATCTTTCACCTCCCGCCACGCCCGTTTCTCCACAGACATCTCGTGGCTCTTGGCATGCTCTTGCTGTATCTCGTGCTTGTGCCCATCATCATTGTGGCTGCGGTCGCTCCTTCCCTGATACTCTCTCTTTTACACGTGACTTCGCCTGGTAATCCTGTCTTCCATCTGGTAAGCATTGGGGGAAGCATCATCTTCTCGTTGATTCTGTTTCAAGCCATCTACGTCGTGGTTCCTCATCGACATGTCACGCTTCGCACACTCGGCCGTCACATTCGCAACAGTTGGCGTGGGGCCATCGTGGCAACCATTGCGATGCAAGTGAGTCTTCTCCTCTTTCAATTCTATGCGGCGAGTTTCCTAAGCAACTATATCGGAGAGGTAGGCTTCGTGCTCCTCATGTTACTGTACTTCTACCTCTTCACACTCATTCTCCTGTTCGGAGCTGAGGTCAACGCCTACTTTGCCGAAGGGATACGTGTGCCCCAAAACGATCTCATTACACAGGCCAGTAGGGATGGTTATAGGTAAGGAGACTCCATATGCTGATTAAGAGAAAGGTTAGATGCCTCACCCTGTGATGCTGAACATCACAGGGTGAGGCATCATAGAGTGTGAACGCATCGAGCATCCTACTGTGATTCGCGGGAAATACTGGCAATTTGGGTCTGCGTATACCTCATTCGCTGATCGACACTTTTTCAGCCCCTTTCGGCTTCCTCGCCTATACTCAAGGAGAATGCGCACATAGCAGACCTCGTTACGAGGGAGAGGGAAACAGCGTATGAAACGACCAGGGATGCTACAACATCTCCTCTGATCTTAAGGTTGCATCGTCTTGCTGGCCACATGTACCTCACCCCTTGTTAAAACACCCAGAGATCGCCGACCCCAACCGTTCAAAGTGCCGGATGCAGCAATCGCCAGCACTACACGCCAAGCAACCCAAGCCAAATGCCCCTCTTCCTGACTCCGCTAAGGCCTCACCTGTGAACATTGCATGACCATTGGGAACCGAGTCTTTGTGGTTGCAGAGGCAACAGACAGCATAAGGCCATCGATAATCAAGAGGTATCTAGCGACCTGCTGATAGTAGTAAATGGGAGCTGCTCTGCTTGAAAGTGAAAGTTCTGCTCGTATATGCTCAAGGATCCTGACCAGCCCACCGGCTAGCCTGAAGGAGCGAGCCCACAGAAGTACCGTCATTTTTCAAAGAAAATCACATGACACAGCAGGATTCTTGATCATGCATTAGTGGTGACCAGAGCGGAAGATACTCCAGACCAGGTAAAGGGCGAATACAATAGCAAAGACAAACCCGATGGTCAACGCCCATGACCAAAGCACAGAGCCTCCTGGGTGAGAGAACGAAATGAGCACGGCCAGTCCAACGATGAATGCGGCCACAATCACTCCCAGCACAATACGGTCTGCAACACGTTCAGCCCTGTTGAACAGGGGGGCCAGCCCCTTCGGCTGGATATTGATCTTCAAGGACCCTTGTTCCAGATCGCTCAGCAGGTGTCGCAGTTGCCCTGGCAATTCGGTAGAGAGCCAGGCAAGATCCACCCCTGCGCTGCCAAACCGCTTTGCCCAGAGGAGTGGAGAATTCTGTTGGAGCATGAACTTCTGTGCATAGGGAGTGAGCACCCCAACGAGGTTAAAGGAGGGATCAAGCTGGATCCCCATGCCCTCAATCATGACGATCGTCTTGAAGAGCAGCGCCAGGTTGGACGGCAAGACCAGGTGATGACGACGCAGTAAGCTAAGCACCTCCGTCAGCAGTGACCCCACCACGGTAGGACTGGACAGTTGGTCTGCATACCTCGAAAGCATTTGCGCCATATCGCGGCGCAATGCGGGACGATCTAGCGACTGCCGAGCCATGCCAAGCTCCAGAACTCCATCGACCAACCGATCGGCATCTTGAAAGATCATACCTAACAGCAGGACTCCCAGTGCCTGTCGGGTATCTTCATCCACCGTTCCGACCATGCCGAAGTCAATCAGCCCAATGCGCCCCCCTTGTTCTATGAAGAAGTTGCCGGGGTGCAGGTCCGCGTGGAAAAATCCATCCTCGAAGACCATTTTGAGGAAGATCTGTGCGCCATGCTTGCTCAGTGCTGCGCGGTCAATGCCGTAGGCATCGAGAGCAGTGAGATCCGTCACCTTTATGCCAGAAATCCGTTCCTCGGTCAGGACCCGAGAAGTGGTCGTTTCCCAAAACACACGGGGAATCTGGACAGTACTCTCGTTCGCAAAGTTCTTGGCGAACCGCTCGGTATTGCGTCCCTCACGCAGATAGTCCAGTTCCGCGCGCAGGGATTGGTCGAACTCCTGCACCAACCCTATGACGTCATACTGTCTGGCCAGTTCCCAGCGCTCGCTGGCAGCCGATACCAGGCTGTGTAATAATTTCAAATCCTCATCCGCCTGCTCGACTGCGCCCGGGCGACGCACCTTGACAACGACTTGGGTGTCATCCTGTAAGGTGGCCAAGTGTGCCTGCCCGATGGAAGCGGCTGCCAGGGGTGTGGCATCAAAAGTGGCGAAGGCATGCTCAAGTGGTTGCCCCAGTTCAGCCGCGATCATCTCATGCACGGTTTCGATCGGGATCGTGGGGGCAGCGTCCTGTAGCTTAGCAAACTCGATTTGATAGTCGGTGGGCAACAGATCAGCTCGCGTGGAGAGCATCTGGCCCAGTTTCATGAAGGTCGGTCCTAGTTCTTCCAGCGCCATACGCAGATGCTCTGGCTGCGTGTACAACTCAGGATTGTTTCGTTGGGGTGGGTCGCTGCGATGAAACGGAACGAAACGTCCCAGGTCTAAGACATCGATGAGATGCCAAAGTTCGTGATGAGCCAGCACCAGAGCGATTTGAGTGGCCCGTGCAAACGATGAGTGCGTATGTGTTTGTGCCTGTGCAGTCGTCATACAACCTCCATTCTCATTAAAAAGAAGAACTATACTTCCGGCTTCTCCTGGAGCGATTGACCTGGCAAGATGGCTGCCAGGTTCCACTCCAGGCGACTCCATTGCTTCCACTGATAGCGTTGAAGGATGCTAAAGCTCATCAGGAAGATGGCGATCCCAGCACCCGTACATACCGCCGGGGGAAAGGTGAATAGGGCAGACAGCAGCAAGCCAACAAAGGCTCCAACTAGCACACCGTCGATGACGGCGATCATACCGGCCGTCGTGAGAAAGACCTGCCACCAGTCAGGGTGCGTTCCCGCATTGAGTACTGGTTGCTTGCCCTCATCATTGGCCGAAAGAATGAAGTACGATCGCAACACGGGAGCTTGCGCCAGGTAGAGGTGCCGAATACGTGTGATCCCGCGAGCGTAAATGAGATCTTCAATGGCCGATTGCAGCACGCGCTTAAAGGTGATTAGGCCCATCAAGAAGAGCGAGGGAAGCAGGACGAGGCTGAAGACGAAGAAGCCTGTGCCCATATGGGAGGTCTGCCCGGCAAAGGCGATGGCAATCAAGGCACCAGAGACGGTGCTGATAAAGAGCGTCGAACGACCATTGGCATCTGACACGGTCATAGATCGCCCCATTTGCAAGTTGTAGTGCTCGGTTGTGATCACCGTGACCATCTGCGAGGAAAGTTCCGAGAGAGCCTGCTCGTCTTTCAGTCGCTCCATGTGTTCGTGTACATGCATATGACACCTCCATTTTTCTCTTCACTTTGCTATGAGTGTACTCGTCACGACCACCCGGTGTCATGGCCGAAAAGGATTATCTTTCAGGAATGCGTTGCCCTATGCATGCATGCTACTAAAGTAACAGAGGTACAAGGACACACAATGCTGCTTTCGTATCATGACAACTCCTAAAGCGGAAGCCTACACTCGATCACATGAGGAACAGGACTCTCACGAAGATTCCAGTCAACCAGGTAATACTATTGACCGACCCTCATCACATCCACTAGCAGAAAGGAAGAAAAAACAACTATGACCCAGTACAATCCAATCCCCACGTCAGGACAAGAACATCGAAAGGGGGGTGCTCTCATGAGGGCAAAGCATACGCCTCTTATGGGGCATTTCCTCTTCGCTCTGTTGCTATTTGTCTGTCTCGTTGCTTCGGCCTGCTCCGAAGCCTCCGCACCTGCGCCCCAGGCAACTCCTACGGTGGGAGTACCGGCATTCGCAGCGAAGCTCAAGCCTTTGCTGGAAGCAAAGATGCAGCAGTTGCACACTCCAGGAGCGATCGTCTATGTTGACAACCCCGGCCAGGGGTCGTGGACAACCTCCTTGGGGACCAGCGATCTGGCGACCAAGGCACCGATGAACTTCAATAGCTATATGCATATTGGCAGTATTACCAAGACGTTTACAGCAACGATCATCTTGCAACTGGCCCAGGAAAGGAAACTCAACCTCGATGACCCGGTGAGCAAGTATCAACCAGAAGTACCCAACGGGGACAACATCACCATTCATGAACTCCTCAACATGACCGGCGGAATCTTCGACTTCATTGAAGACGAGGGGTTTATTCGGCAACTAGCAGCTAATCCGACAAGGGTGTGGAACCCTAAGGATGTGCTTGCCATCGCTTTCAAACATCCTCCATACTCTGCTCCTGGGAAGGAGTACCACTACTCCAACACGAACTACATCCTTCTCGGCATGATTATTGAACAGATCACTAACCAACCGGTGGAGGATGTGTTCCAGCAGCGCATCTTCACGCCGCTGGGTATGAGCGGTAGCAGTCTCCCGCCGAGGGCTTCCTCGGTCATCCCTGATCCGCACCCGCGTGGCTACACCTACCTGCCGGACTTTCACGACGCGACGAACTGGACCCTGTCGTACGCATGGACTGCTGGGGCTGCGATCTCGACACTGCATGATCTGCAGATCTGGGCCAGGGCGCTGGCGACCGGCCAGTTGCTGAGCGCGGGAATGCAGAAAGAGCGGCTGACCTGGGTTGTGACGGGGACTGCGCCGACCGCGATCAAGTACGGGCTTGGGATCTATGAAATTGTTGGGTTTATCGGCCATGACGGCGCAGTACCGGGCTTCCAGAGCTTCATGGGTTATCAGCCGCAGAAGGGCGCGATGATCGTGGTGCTCACCAATCTTGACCCGGCTCCCGGTGGGGCCGAACCTGCCAGTGCGCTCACAAGTGTCATTCTGAAAGCGCTTTTTCTCTGACCGACTCAGATTGTTTGAAACGAAGGAGATATATCGATGCGTTTCTCTATTAAAGCAAGGGCATTGAGCCTGACAGAAGCTTTTGTTGTGCGCGATGATGCAGGCAACGCCGTCTTCGAGATTCGTGAAAAATTCTTTCACATAGGTGATGACCTGGTGATGGTTGATAGCTCCACAGGACAGGAATTGATCCATATCAAGCAGCATGTTCTCTCACTCATGCCGCTCTACGAGATTTACCGCAACGACCACCTTCTGGCCAGCATACATCAGCAATTTCAGCTCTTTGGTGAAGGCTTCACGATCGAGGTGGGGGATGGTTCGACCCTTCGTGTCGCCGGTGATATCTTGAGATGGAACTTCAGCGTCACCATTGATGCTGGTCACGTGGTCGCCCAAATCAGCCGTCAATTCTCGTTCCTTGATAGCTTTGCCATCGATGCGACCAAGGGGGTGGACGCGCCATTCTTGGTAGCACTGGTGATTATGATTGAAATGGTGAGGCAGCATCACGAGAGTCAACATCACGAGCGAGTAGGGCATTAAAACAGGGGCGAGGTTAGGGTCTTTGGAAACTTACAATACAAAGAACGAAAGGAAGCAGTATGATGGAACGAGCAGCAGATGTATTGACAACCCGCCAGGAACAGGCGCCATTTGGGGGTGAAGGCACGGCTCCGGCAGTGAATGGCGTGGCCATCCAGGTGCGAGACCTGGTCAAGCGCTACCATAAAGCGCAATAGAACGCGGTGGACGGCATCCCTTTTGCGGTACAACGCGGTGAAATCTTTGGCCTGCTTGGACCAAATGGAGCCGGGAAGACGAGCACGATCAGTATTCTCACGACGGCAGCGCCACGATCATGGGGCTAGATGTAGCTGCTGACCCTGTGCATGTCAAGCAGCGTATCGCCGTGATGCCTCAGAAAGCGAACCTCGACACACGCCTGCAAGCGCGCGAACTCCTGATCTATCACGCCCGCTACCACGCTGTGCCCCGTGCCGAGCGAGAAGCGCGTGCCGACATGCTCCTTGCCGCTTTCGGGCTGACAGATCACAGCAAAGAGTACGTCAACCACTTTTCGGGTGGGATGGCCCAGCGGCTCATGTTCGCTCGCGCACTCATGCACACACCGGATGTGTTGTTCCTTGATGAACCTACCAATAACCTGGATCCACAATCCCGGCTATTCATCTGGGACCGCATTCGTGGTCTCAATGAGCAACACATAACCATCGTGCTGACCACACATGACATGGATGAAGCCGAGCAACTCTGTGATCACATCGCCATTATGGATCACGGGCGTATCTTGGTGCTCGACACGATGGATGGCCTCTTAAAGCGGGTACCTGGAAGTGCAAGCTTAGAAGATGTTTTCATTTCTTTGACTGGAAGGACACTACGCTCATGACGACCACCACTCCAGCACCAACCCTTTCTCTGTCTGATTATAGCGAAGAGGCACGCGCGGCGCGCCCGCAGCGTCTCTTGTTTGTGGAAGTGCGCGCGTTTCTCGCAATGCTGCAGCGCGACCTGCTGGTCGCCAGAAGAGATCTGCTCAGCAACCTGGTACAATGGCTGATGCTGCCGGCTCTCTTTCTCTTCATCCTAGGCAACGTGCTGCCCATAACAGGGGTGGCCGCAGCTGGCTACGGGGCGTTCCTGCTACCCGGCATCGTGGCAATGACGCTGCTATCGGCCGCGATTTTGAGCGTTACGGTGCCGCTGGTGATGGACATCGGCAATGAACGCGAAATCGAGGATCGTCTGCTCGCGCCTCTCCCGGTGGCATGGGTGGCCCTGGAGAAGGTGCTTTTCTCGGTCCTGAATAGCCTAGTGGCGGGAGCGTGCGTCTTTCCACTTGCCTACCTGATCCTGGGCAGTTCCTTCCAGGTACGCATGGACAGTCTTGGGGTGTTGATTGGCTTGATGATCCTTTCGGCGTTGGCAGCAACTAGCCTGGGCCTGGCGTTTGGTACGGCGGTGAAACCAGAACAGATTGGGGTATTGAACGCAGTTATCCTCACGCCCATCATGTTCACGGGTTGTGCCTTCTTCGCCTGGGCCGCACTCGTCTCAATTCAATGGTTCCAGATCGTGACGTTGTTCAATCCCTTGACCTATGTAGTCGAGGGCTTGCGCGGTGCGATGTTACCGGCTGGGTATGGGTCTTCATTGGGTATTGGCTGGGTGCTGCTAGGATTAGTTGTCACGACGGCTGTCTTCCTCAGCCTGGGCATACGAGGATTTATCAGAAGAGCGGTGAGATAAAAGGTCTCTGCCGGGATGGGGGAACCATGTGGTGCGAGGTATCAACACTGGTCCAGCAAGTCTGGGACTCCCGTATGGACAAACACCCCTATTCCTATCACAGGTATTTATCCCTGCCCCATCCTTACTGCGCGAAGTAAATGTTGGTCCAGGCGTCCGGTTCAACAATCCCGAGCGAATTGACTGGGTAGTTCTGCAGTTTGGGATTGACCAGTAACTGAATTTCTAGCTGGTAGAGCGGTAACCAGGCTACATCGTTCACCAGTTTCTGCTCCGCATCATTGTACTGCTGCATACGCTGGGTCGGATTGAGGTTGAAGTCCGCCTGCTGTAGTTCGGTCTGTACTGCCTGCTGCAAGACAGCGTCACTGCTGTGGTTCTGGCCATAGTTCATGTTGTTGAACGCGCCTCCCTTGCCAAAGAATACACTGAGCCAGCCCTGGGGATCGGCGTAGTTTCCGTATCCTAGAATCCAGAGTTGCAGGGGGCACGCGTTGCCGGTTGTATTCGTCATTTGTTGCACCAACACGCTGGAGATCTCCACGGAGGGACGCACCGTGATACCCAACACAACCTGCCACTGCTGAATCAAGGCCAGAGCAACGTTGGCGATGTCCTTGTCTTCATAATAGGAGAAGGTGATCTGCGGCAACTGGCTCACACTGCTGTAACCATCCTCTTGCATCCCCTCCTGCAATAACCTGCGGGCAAGGCTCTGATCACCCTGCGTCGCAACCACCCCAGTCGGGCCGGTCAGACTCCGATTATAGCCGGGCATCCCTTGCGGCAGGATGTGATTCGTGGGCAGAACAGCTCCACGTAAGACATACTGAGCCAGGGTATCTTTGTCGATGGCAAGGGCAAAGGCCTGGCGGATCTTGATATTGTCGAAGGGCTTTGCCAGGTAGTTCATTTCTAGGAAGGACACATCGAGCGTTGGAGCGTGTTTATAGTCTCGCTGACTTTTCACACTCGCCAGATCGACGGCAGGTACAAACGTGAGATCAAGCTGGCCCGCCTGATACTCCTTATAGGTCACTGACGTATCACTGGACGGCAGAATCTCGACTTTCTGCAACTTGGGTTTTGGCCCATAGTAGGTGGGATTAGGTACAAGTGTGAGCCCAGTGCTATGGCTGTAGCTGGCCACCTTGAACGGCCCGTCTCCGGCCCCCTCTTCCAGGTGATCTGTCCACGCTGTACCATATTTGGCGATCAATTTCTTGTTCACCGGAAAGGTGAGCGGCTGCGCCAATCCTGACAGGAAGTAAGGAGCCGGATGCCCCAGTTGGATGACGATGGTCTGCTCGTCCCTGACTAGAAGACTGTCGCCGATCAACGTTGGCATCTGGCCCGTAATCATCTTCGAATAATCCTTGATCGACTGGAGAAACGAGGCCAGTGGCGCATGGGTCGCCGGGGCGATCGCGCGGTTTATGCTGTAGGCCACATCGGTGGCGGTGAGCGGTGTGCCGTCGCTGAAGTGCAGGCCGGACGGCAGGGTGAAGGTGTAGGTCAACCCATCCGGGGAAACCTGGTGCGACGTGGCTAATTGATCGGCAACGGTGCCATCGCCATTTAGCCGCACCAGGCCGGTGAATATAGCCGACACGGCATACACATCGCCCGTTATCGCAGCTAGGGCCGGGTCGAGCGATGAAAAATCGGGAGCACCCAGCGGTAGATGCAGCACCTGTTTGTCAGGTGGCGCGGGCGTGAACTGGCTCGTGATGCTGGGGGAAATTCCACCACAAGCAACCACTACCAGAGCAACCAGACATATAAAAAGGAATGGAGTCATCCTACGAAAAAACGCCTGTCTCTGCATAGGAACACCTCTCTCTCCTTCTACTATATCTTCTTCTTTCCCAAAACTCCCATCAGCTTTCCCCAAGTGAATACGCGAACAATGCAGGCTCCTCACCTCTTCACCTCCAAGAGTTTTCTCTTGGAGGTTTCAATGATCCTCTTCCCGTGCTCCCAGGGCACGCAGCACCGCCTTCTGCGTCTCAGAAAGCCCGGTCGTTCTGCTGATATTCAACCGCTCATAGGGCCGGTCATGGCGGAGCGTCGCCAGGTGCGCTCGGCTAGTGGGGTCCCACAACTGGATCACGCCATCTTCGCCGCAACTGGCAAGCATCCCTCCATCGGGGCTGACCTGGACCGAGCGCACCCACGCGGTATGGGCCTGGACGGTTCCCAGCAACGTGCTATGCGTGACTTCCCACCAGAGCAGTTTTCCATCTGCGCACCCTCCTACGAGGATGTTCCCATCGGGGTTCCAGGCCAAACTCCAGATGATACTCTCGTGTTCCTTCGCGAGGCTGGTATAGGTTCCCCGGGACGGCTCCCAGATGAAGAGCTCTCCTTGCTTGCCACGACCTGCGCAACTGGCAAGCTGCATCCCACTGCGGAGCCATGCCACGGTACCCACAGTGCCTGTATGTCCCTCCAGGCGGTGCAGCAGCGTGCCAGTGCTTGCCTGCCAGACCAGGACAACACCATCTGCACCCCCGCTCGCCAGTTGGGACCCATCCGGCTGCCATGCAACGCTGTTCACTCCTGCCGTGTGCCCAGAACCAATCCACCGGCTCTGGCCGGTGCGCAGGTCCCACACGCGTACGGTCTGATCATAGCTGCCGCTGGCAAGCAGCTGTCCATCTGGACTCCAAGCGACGCTCACCACCAGGTCGGTATGCCCTTGCAAGACATGCAAGCAGCGCCCCGTAGTGGCATCCCAGACCCGCACCGATTGATCAATACTCCCGCTGGCAAACAGCTGTCCATCCGGACTCCAGGCGACTGTGCTCACGAAACCTGTGTGGCCGCGGAAGATCCGTACCGGCGCGCGATTGGACAGGCGCCACTGTCTCACGGCCGCATCATTCCCACCGCTGAGCAATGCGCTTCCGTCTGGACTCCATGCCACTGAGAAGTAGAAGGCCGCATAGCTTTGCAGCAGGCGCAGACGGTGCCCGCTCACGATGTCCCAGACCTGCAGTGTGCGATCGAAACTCCCGCTGAGCAGGGTCTTGCCATCTGGCGGAAAGGTCAGAGCGAGCACAGCATCGGTATGACCCTGCAGGAGGTGCCTCAGTTCCTGCTGCTCACGGGCCCACAGGCGGATCGTTGTATCAAAACTGGCGCTGCCAAGCAAACGCCCATCGGGACTCCAGGCAATATCTCCCACGATTGCTGTGTGCCCCCGCAAGGTGGCACGACAGGTAGCTGCCTGCACCTCCCAGAGCTTGACCGTTTGATCAGCGCTGGCACTAGCAAGCACCTGTCCATCCGGCGCGAAGGCAAGCTTCATCACCACGGATGTGTGATCCTGCAAAGTGCGCAGATGGGTTCCAGACTGGGCTTCCCACAGTTTGATGGTAGTATCATTGCCACCGCTGGCAAGCAGATGCCCATCGGGACTCCAGGTACACACCATATGACCATGATGGGCCTCAATGACACGCAAGCAGGTGCCGTCGTGTACGTTCCAGATCCGGATCATCCCATCGTACCCGCCACTCGCCAGCTGGTGCCCAGCGGGATGGAAGCTGATGGAGCTCAGCATGCTCTTCTGCTCGCTCGCTGTCCAGAAGCGCTCGCCCCCGGCAACATCCCACAAAGCGATGGTACCGTCCAGGCTAGCCGTGGCCAACGTTCCGCCATCAGGACTGAAGGCCACAGCAGCCACAGGGGCGTGGTGCGCTTGCAGCACCAGGTGCGGAACTCGCCCCTCGTCACGCCAGAGACGCACCTGACCACTGCTGTTACTGCCTGCTGCCCAATAGCGCCCATCAGGACTGACGGCAAGCGCTTGTATGGGATCGAAGGCATCGGTGAACACGGTCTCGTGCAGGCGCGCCTCGGCGAGTGTGGCGTCCTGCATCTCGATCTCTTGCAAGTACGCCCCACGAATGGCGAGCCGTGAGAGATCCAGGCCACGCAGGTCGCCCCGCAGCGCTTTGAGCAGACTGATCACGTTGGCCGGACCATAGCCCTCTCTGTTGCCATCTTCCGTGCGCATGTGCCTGAGCAGGCCAAGGAGCTGCTCCTCGATCCTGGAGTCCGATCCGAGCTCGGCTCGCAGCCGCTCCAGGAGTGGACGCACCAGCAAACGCACCTGGGTCTGGCGCACGTAGTCTTTGGCTTGCGCCTGCTCGAGTGCATACCGGCGCAGGTGGTCCACCGCCTGCGTGCCGATCTCCCTGCTTAGTTGATCGAGCAGGGCATCGGTGACGTACTCCATCACCACCGATTGCAGCGTAAAACTGGCCCCCTGCCCCCGCTCGATCAGGGACCGTCGCGAGAGCGCTTCCAAGGCCTCCAGCACCCTTCCGCGCGTCATCCTCGGGACCAGCAAAGAATGCAAAGTATCGAGCGACGTCCACTCGCGGACCACCGTCAGCCAGGTGAGGAGCGTCTGCTCCAGCAGCGTCAGCCGTGCTACCTGTTGACGCAGCACCGCGCGGATGCCATTGAAGATCAGCTCCCCAGATTGCAAGAACGGGACGATCTCGCCGGCAAAGAGATCGACGATGGCCTGTCCCACGATCTTGAGCGCCAGGGGATTACCCACGTAGGTGGCGATAAGCTGCTGCCAGGCGGAGGATTCCCCGCACAGGTCCTTGTCCTGGAGCAGGGAGCGTGCTGCCTCTTCAGAGAGGCCCAACAGGCGCAGGGAACGGACTGGCGCTCGCGGACCCTCCAGAGCCTCGATCTCGCGGGGCTTCTCGCGGCTGGTCAGCACCACACAGCTTTGATGGGCGGATTCACCGAGACGCGCGATCAGGCGCCCATAGCCCTGGTAGCCGGCACGGTAGTTACCCTCAGGGTCTTCCTCCTCAAGGAGCGTCTCCAGATTGTCCAGGACAAGCAAGCAGCGCCACTCTTGCAGGCGTCCGATCAACTGATTGATGCGGTGTTCCAGCGATGGCGGGAATTCAGCAGGTGGCGTATTAGAGCAGAAGGTGATGCAGTCGGCGACCAGTTCCTCGCAGGAGGGGGCATCGCGCACCGAGCGCCAGAGCACCGCATCGAATTGAGAGGCGAGCCGCTTGCCCAGGAGCGAGACAAGCGAACTCTTGCCGATGCCCCCCATGCCCAGGATGACGATGAGCCGGCAGTGCTCCTGGAGGATCCACTGAGAGAGGTCGGCCAGTTCTACCTCGCGTCCCGCGAAGTGGCTCGTATCGAGCGCCCCAAGCCAATCAATGCGTGTCCGAGGCTGCGAGGCAGGGAGTGGGGGAGGTATCCGTATCTCGGTCGGTGCCTGTGCAGTGGGGGTCTCAGGCGTGGACTCCAGGGCTGCCCGGGCTGCTGCTTGCGCACCTATGGTAGGAGCCAGCAGCGCGCGCAGCCAGCTTTCATCCAGGAGTACCCGTTGATGGGCCGCCTGCCACAGCGCCCGGATCTCTTCTTCCTCATGGGAGGGCTCAAAGACGTGGTGCTGGACGCAGACGGTAATCAGCCGTTTGAGGCTTTCCACCTTGGGATAGCTTTCGCCGCCTTCCCAGGTTTGAAGCGTCCGTTCCGTCACCCCAAGGAGTTTCACCAGTTCGCTCTGTGTGATACCCATCCTGGTGCGTAGGGTTAAGCAGAGATTGCCAAAGTCATAGTCTCGTTCGCGGTAGTGATACGAACTCCTCATGGGCATGTTGCTTTCCAGTTGCTGCAAAACACGAGGTGACCCGAACCAACCCGCACTGCCATTGAGGGGCAAGGGTGCTATACTGATGTGTGTGGCCGGGTACGCACAAACAAGCCACGCTGGAAGGATCTCCGGATCCGACTCACTCAAGCCCCCTGGAGGTCCGCTTCGTTCTCACTCAACGCCTCAATTGTACCATACGAGAGAGCACAGGTCGATGCTCGGCAAGAGATTCTTTTGACTAGAGTAGCTCAAAGTGGCATACTCCTCATGAGCATACGAGGAGGGTGCGCTAAGCACGAACTGACCAGAAGAGAAACCCGCACCAAGCCGCACTGCCCCACACTGACAGCCGGAAAAGATTCTTCTACACTAAATAGCGATGACTGAGCTCACCAGGCAGATCACCATCCGAGGTTGTATGGCCTCGCTGAGCTGAAAATCCTTACAAGTTCTTGTATATCTACCGACTCTATCATAGCACAATTACCAGGGGAAATGAATCATGAATCAGATCCTAGTTCGTGTGCCGGGAGAAGATAACTCTCAGCGGGAGATACGACCTGCCTGCGGTGAACTCCTGGCTACCAAAAGCTTCGTACCGATTTCCCCCCACGCCCTGATCCCACGTCCCCGGCTCTCAGCCTTGCTCGACGCCGGATTACAGCGCCAGTTGACCCTGGTCTCCGCGCCCGCGGGCTTTGGCAAGACAACGCTGCTCTCAACCTGGGCGAAATCACATACAGCAGGCAACCTCCATGTGGCCTGGGTGACGCTCGATGAGGGGGACAATGCGCCCCAGCGGTTCTGGGCGTATGTACTCACGGCGCTTGACCGGTGCGAGCCGGGCACCAGTGCGCAGGCCTTGCAGCTGTTGTACGCTCCCGAGGAGCCTCCTCTGGAAGAGGCGCTCACAGCTCTCATCAATCGGCTTTCGGACGTGACGACTCCCTGGGCACTGATTCTGGACGACTACCAGGTGATCAACGAGCCCACCATTTACCGTCAGCTTTCATTTCTGGTGGAGCACCTGCCGCCGCAGGTGCATGTCATGCTTGCCACACGCACCGATCCACCTTTGCCACTCTCCCGATGGCGTGTCCGTGACCAGTTGCTCGAAGTGCGCACCGACCAGTTGCGTGCGACCGACGATGAGGCGGCAGCTCTGTTGCATCAACTGGTGGGCATCACACTCGAAAGCCCCTTGCTCCAGGAGATTACCTCCCGAACAGAGGGCTGGCTGGCTGGCTTGCGCCTCGTCGGTCTTGCGCTGCAAGGCTGTGCCGACCCGGCCTGCATGTTGGAAGGGGCACGTGGGAGTGATCGGTATATCCTGGACTATGTGAGCGAGGAAGTGCTCAGTCAGCAGGAACCTGCGGTTTACACGTTTCTGCTGCGCACCTCAATTCTCTCGCAACTTACAACCCCGCTCTGCGATGCTGTGTTGGAGCAGTCCGGGGAGAATCAGGACAGCCAGCAGGTGCTGGAAGAGCTGGAACGGACCAATGTCTTTGTGGTGCCCCTGGATCGGCAGCGCCGTTGGTATCGCTACCACGCTCTCTTTGCCGAAGCTCTACGCGCCCGGTTGGAGCAGGTAAGCGGAGAAGAAGTACGAGCACTGCACCTACGAGCAAGTCGCTGGTACGAGCAGGAGGGCAACATCGCAGAAGCGGTGCAGCATGCTCTGAGTGCACACGCCTGGGAGCGTGTAGCCGACTTGATCGAGTCCATGTCACAGACACACTCAGGGGGAACGCCCGAGGGACGGATGGTCGCACGCTGGGTAGAGCAGTTGCCAACCCAGGTCGTGCGTTCCCGGCCACAGCTCGGCCAGCTTTTCTCCAAAGGTCTGATGAAGGCCTGCAGCCTGCCGGAGAATGATCTCTGGCCGCAAGGAATCGAAAAGGGAAGTTGTGCTGTACAAACGATGGAGCGCGCAGCGACGACAGGGATGCACTCACTCGCGAGAGACGAACGAGAGCACCAGCATGGAGCGCTGGTCGCGAGCAGCATGCGCATGGTAGGCCACTCCGAGGATACGAAGGCCAACTTAGAGCTGCTGCTGCTCGATCCCTTGACTGATCGCGAACGAGAGGTGCTGCATCTTGTGGCGCAAGGATCCTCCAACGCGGAGATTGCAGCGGCGCTGGTCGTGGAGGTCAATACCGTGAAACGCCATATGGGCAATATTATGTCGAAACTACAGGCAGGCAATCGCACACAGGCAGTGGCACAGGCACGCGTCCTTGGTTTGCTGGCTGAAGTGGCATAGAAAGGACATTCCCATGAATCCGAACACACAGAGTAAAACACAACTCGAACTGGCAACGCAAGCAGAAACTCCCTTGACTGAAACGCTGCTCCTGACCTGCTGGGGTTTTACCGCCGAGGAAATCGCTTCCCTGTTATGGCTACGACAGTGGTACCAGAACGGGGGAAGCGATCGCGCCGTCATCGTGCGCCATTTGGAGTTCCTCAGATTCCTGGTCAAGAACGGGGCAATGCCATTGTAGCTCGAGAGATGGAGAATCGGGACAATCGAGCGGCCCTGAACCGGCGCTGGACAATATCCGCATGCTGCGATCAGAATACGAGGAGGGAAAGAAGATGGATTCCTCACGTGAACCCGAGATGCTGAGTACGCTTTGACTGTGGGTTCCCGACGTGCGAGATACGGTCATTCCTTTCCTCGTCGGAACCTCCCGAACTCTATCTGATTCATATGAGATGTGTAGGCTTGAACTGGACAGTGGTCTCGCTCGCACAGTTGATACTCCCATGAAAAAGGGGAAACATGCACAGAGCTCTTCGGAGCGCAAAAGGACCTAAGCCGACACGAATCCGTCCAGCATCGGCACAAGAAGCAGATTTTTGCTGGCCAGCTGACCGTTAGATGGCAGGTGCGGTAGGAGTGAGCATGACTTCGTAGCCTAACTTCTCTAAGCGCCGCACCAGCCGCTTCTGGACCGCCTGCCGGTCCCACTCGTCAAAGTAGTTGCCTCCCAGTTCCTCATAGTCCTTTTCATCAGCCAGAACCTGGTAAACGATGACCAGTAAGGTATGCCCAACGGCAATGGTGGCCTTCTTGCCGCCTCGTCGGAGGCTCAGGCGGTGATACTGAGCAGAGAGGTAGCAATTCTTGGTGTGGATGGCCGCATGCGCGGCTTCGACCAGCGCGGTACGTAGCCAGGGACTGCCTTTGCGGGTGCGACCACTCAGGCGCTTGCCAGCACTCTCATGGTTGCCAGGACACATGCCGGCCCACGAAGCCAGGTGCCGCGCACTGGGGAAGCGGCTCATATCGGCGCCGATCTCAGCGAGGATGACTTCGGCCAGGCGTCTCTTGATACCTGGGATGGTCTCCAAATGCTTGAGTTGCGTCTCAAAAGGCCGAAGACGTTCAGCAATCTCCCGGCTCAGTTGCGCAATCGTTTCGTCCAAACTGTCAATATGGGCCAGTTGCTCCTGGATCAAGAACCGATGGTGAGCAGTGAAGTGGCCCTCTAAGGCCTGTGCCAGCAGGTCCCGTTTCGAGCGCATGCGCCCACGTGCCAGCTGAGCCAGGCTCCTCGGATCCCCTTCTCCTTGCAGCAAGGCCTCCAGCATCGCGCGGGCAGACACTCCCATCACATCACTGGCTACCGAAGCCAGCTTGATATTCGCCCCTTCCAGGATCTTCTGCAGTCGATTAACCGCCCGACACCGTTCCTCGCTCAAGCTGGTGCGATAGCGTGTCAATTCGCGGACTTGCCGTTGAGAGGCCGAAGGGACAAAACTGGGGCGCAGCAGGCCATGCTGCAATAAGTCAGCCAGCCACTCGGCATCCTTTACATCGGTCTTGCGTCCCGGCACAGCTTTGATATGCTGCGCATTGACCAGCAGCAGTTCAAAATGCTCTTCCAACACGGCATAAATGGGCTGCCAATACACCCCTGTACTCTCGAGAGCGACATGGGTCACACCCCGGGCGGTGAGCCACTGACGCAGGCGCAGCACATCCGGGGTCATGGTGCTAAAGCTCTCGCGCTCCTTGTGGCGCTGCCCCTTGGCATCAGGAGTACTGGCGCAGGCCGTCACACTCCGCTTGTGCACATCGAGGCCTGCGCAGCGTTCATAGACAATATTCATGGGGGTCCTCCATACAAGCAATGGACGGGCGACGGGATGCTCAGCCTGGGTCAAATTCTCCCATACGTGCTTCCCAATGCCGGGAGCGACAGACGGTGGTGCTTGTGAGGCATCCAGGATCACACTGGTGGTCCGGCTCGCAGCGCGAGTATCAATCCGATCCTTGACGTGACACCCGCCCTGCTGGCATTCTACCCCTTTTTCATGCGCGGTGGTGCGCCTGCGGCGCATGGGTCACTGGTGGCGAAGTCACTTTTCATGTTCGGGACCTCACTCATTCAAGCGCATTCTGAGCAGTGTTTTGACTTTGCCACCGGTATCACCATTGGACATGAGCCGATACCGTTTGCATTTTCACACGAGGGCGAAACGCAGACCAGTGGGCAGAACGTACACATTTACCAGTTGTTGCAGGGAAATGGTGGCAAGGACCATCGCCGGTTTGGGGTTCATGACTGCTCATTCATTCCCCGTGCATCACCTTGAGGAGCGTCCGACGGGTTGACGGAAACCGATCATCCCAGGCGCTGGTTTGCCAATCATCGAGACTGTCCTCCAGGGGAAGCCAGGGTGGGAGAGCAACCTGGATACGAGTGGCCAGGGCACTCACAAACGGCTCGTACGTCTCACGGAACTCGGCCAGCTTCTGCTCGGTTGCCGTTCCCTCCTTCAGATGGATGCCGGATGCGGCTAGCACGTCTTGGAGATGGACAAAGTCGGAAGATGACAGGCGAGTCACTCCTGACGTGGGTGGCGTCCCAAGAACCTGCGCGAGGTCGACGACTGCGTGACGGGCCATGGCAAAGGCAAATCTGGCTGGTTCCACTGGTGTGCCCTCGATGCCCGTCAGGATCAGCGCGCACGTATCCAGGATCACAGTCAGCGCCTCCACCCAGGATTGCTGTTCGTGTTGCGAGCGATAGAAAGCCAGGATAGGATAGGACAGGTGGCTCTCCAGGATGTCGGCGCACCACACTTCCCAATCATGCAGGAGCAGGCGCAGTTCCTCGACGCTCCTGCCGGCGTGATTGCGGCGCAGGAGTTCCGCTGCCGTGGGTGGAGAACCTGCGCGGGCGTCCAGCAAGGAGATTCTCAACTCGCGCCGCGAGAACGCCTGATAGATGATGGGGACGTAGCTGATCACCAGTGCCAGGAAGATAAACCCCAACGCGACCTCGATCACTACCAGCAGACGGGCCGCTCCCGGCAGGGGGGTGACATCACCCAGGCCAAGCGTGAAAAAGGTGGTTCCGCTCAGGTACAGATAGGTCAGGAAGCTGATCGTCTTGTCAGGGGCACCCAGAGGGAGAGCCAGACCCCACAGCAGCAGCCCAAACCCGAAGACGAAGAGCACCGCCCAGAACGCGAACAGGGCCAGCAAGGAAAGCGGCCCCATATAGCCCAGAAACGCATCGCGTCTTGCACCCGCTCGCACCAGGTGGCCCAGGGATTTCCACCCCAGTTGGATCGCCCGATAGAAAAGCTGGGCGAGGCGGAGGCGTCGCGTCACTCGGCGGGGTAAGACAATGGTCTCAAAGGCGTCCAGGGCAACCAGCAGGATCAGCACACTGCCGAAGATGACCGCAAGTATTCTCATCGGTTCCTCCTTGAAAGAGAACGGTGAGGGAGGTTGACGCTTGTGCACATCAACAGCTTCCCTGTGTCTCCTCTTTCTTCAACTGTATCAGATTTCTTCTCGTTTCTCTATGGCACTGCGAACGATCTCCTCATGAGCCAGCGCTTGGCCATCTCGAGCAGCAGGAAGGATGTGCTACTCATTCGGGCAAGGAAGAGGAAAGACAGGGCTGGGAGCGGCGTAAAGCCGTGCGGTACGGCCAGAGGGATGAACGAGAGCAGCATGCCAAAGCCGACTACCAGCAAGACCGTGATGGCAAGTGGCGGGCTGGGACGGCTACGCAGTGGATTCCCCACCCTGTGGAAGATGAAGAGAACCAGGGGCTGCGTGGCCAGGAATTCCGCGAACCAGCCGAGAGGGAACAGTGGCGCAGTTCCTCCACCGTCTGCCGTACGAAGAACCTGACCCTGTCACACTTAAATTTGCCTCACCGGATATCAGATGCAAACCTTAGAATAGCAAAATGATCCTGCGAATAATCCTTTCGGGCCATGAGAATTCCCGCAATGCTGGCTATAGTGGGTATATAAAGATTTGTACGGTGGGGTAAACGCCTGCCCCTTGCAGTTGTGAGACGATACCACTATTCGCGAGGAACATCTCTTTATCAACGATTGATGCAGATCAAGAAAGGAGGTCCCATGAAAGGGATACTGATTGCTTTAGGCTCGCTCTTGCTCTTAAGGGCGTTCATGAAACGAGCGAGGCAGCCACGTGTAGCCTCTCACGATTAAAGAGTCTGACGAACATTAAAATCTGCCCGGGTGAGTGTTAGGAGGACCATGGAATACGAAAGATGTTCCATGGTCCTCCTAACACTCATGAGCTTACCTGCAGAGCATATTGTATCAGAGAAAATTGGAAAGGAGATGGGCACCATGGCATCACTTGCTTTTGTATGCCCCCCTGACGCCTGATAAGGTCGAAGAATGGAGATCCTGGGGCGAGGAGATCCTGGAGCCGCGCCGAAGCCAGTATCAGGCATTCCGCCGCCATCTGGGTCTCACCGCGCATCGCATGTACCTCCAACAAACGCCGCAAGGGGATACAGCGATTATGTACCTGGAGGGGGATGATCTCCAGTGGGTGTTCCAGGAACTGCGGACATCGCAGGACCCGTTTACTGTCTGGTTCAGGCAACGGGCAAAGGACCTCCTCGCTGGTCTCGACTTGACTCAGACCTCGCCGGGATCGCTGTCCAAACTGGTCTTTGATGGGCCTACCTTTGAAGAAGATGAAGCTAGTTACCACACCTTGGAGGCGATGGAACGACTCGGCATGGTCAGTCCCTGAGAACGGGTCTCCCTCTGTTGTCCACCATAACATGCCTGGAGAGCCGATTCCTACACCTTCGTCACATTGAAAGGGACGAGGGCGTCACCTGTAACCGTCCTTACTGGCATGCGTGATGAGATCGCTTCGGGGCACACGTATCCTTTCGGCAAAGAAGGCGTTGACCTCAGCGCCGAACAGGAGAATAAGTATGAAGAGGTAGAAGTAAAGTAACATCGGGAATCTAACACTTAAGTACCAGTGGAAAGGGAACCAGTAAGGCTGTACTGAGAAGATTCGAAATCATGATAATCGATGTATGGTTGGTTAGCTAAGAACCAGGTACATCGCTTCAACCTCACGAAATCACTCATCTTGCGTGTTGAGAACGTTCAATTTCTCAAAGAGGAGACGGAATTGCTGTTCAAGCTGCTTCAGGAGAGGCTGTTTTTCCTGTTCAGGCAATTCCCAGAGCTGTTGTTTGAAAGGACCGAAGGCTTTCTTGCGAGTTTTGTAGATGAATTGTTCTTTGGTCCATCCTGCTTGCCATTCATCTTGACAGTGTTGTTCCACCCACTGGTACATGGACTCTCGAAGCGAGGCCTCCATCAGGTCATAGATCCTGTTCTGAAAACCAGCGGCCAGGTGGATTTCCAGCGTGTGGTGCTTGGGGAATTGATCGAAGACATCCATGGGCAGGGTCGAGGCTCCATGCTGCACCACACCCCCAAGGTGATATTTGTCTCGTGCGATCTGTCCCGTATTCTTAAGTGCTGAGAAATCGAGTTGAACCGCAGCAATGCTCCCATCGGGCAGGAGCACACCACCATGGCTGGTCCCAGTTTGTACACTGATTTTACTCAGGCCAGGAATGCTCTTCCCTAGAATGTTGCCATAGCCCTCCAGGAAGGCTACGAGCTCTTCCGGCGTGCTATTTTTCCCACCGATATGCCCGATTTCTCCCCCGATGGAAATCGATTCCTGTGTATCCAGCGAGCGAATGTATTGCGTGAGGGCAGCAGTCACACGAGAATTTTCAACTTGTTGTGCGTCAAACGTGGTTTTTGAGAGGTCAACCAGGGTGGATGCGTCGATATCAATCTGGCCAAAGTCCGCATCTAGGGCTTCTTTGATGAGGCGCTCCATCTCCTGTAGCTCCGATGTGGGATCTTCCTGATAGCGAGGCGCATCTACCTGCACATGGTCTGCTTGCAGGAACACTGGCCCATGGTAGCCTTCTTTGATGGCTGCCGCCAGCACCGCGATGGCAAATTCGTCGTACTGTTGGTTCGTATAGCCCATTTCTGAGCGGGCAAGTTCAACAATCAAAGGCCCAATGTGCTGTGCTCGTTTCAGGTTGAAGAGCACACGAGCGATATCATACGTCAGTGTGCGCAGATTGATGGCAGGAACCGTCGAGGTTGCGGGAACCTCTCCTCTGCCAATCGCCAGGTAGTACTGGCGCAGAGAAGAGGAGCGAATCCCCAGTCCTGCCGCCAGCTGCCGGATCGCTGAGCGGGCTTGTGTTTTCACTGCTGGGTCAGCAGTAAACACGGCGGTGAAGACTAAACGATCGATGATGGTTCCGCGGAGCGTGAATTCGTCGGTGACCTGGATGGCATTTCCATCCTGACGTAGCACACCTGCAAGTGCTCGTTGCAGTTCGTGTACTGATGTGTACATCTCATACTTCTCCTCTCTCTATCCCGACGGCGTCCTGAAACATCGAAGGATCAGGCGGGATAATCGTGCTGCAGTTGAATTGACTACTGTGTAATGATAAAGATACACCTTCAGTATATAACTAATTGGCAGCAGTGTTCTTGCACTTAGGGAGCATCTGAGGATCATTGGGTTGAGGAGGGGAACATGCTACTTAAGTTGCATGATGTTCCCGTTCACATCCGCTATACTGGGAGTGCATGAACAACGAGTTGGCGAGGATTCAAACATCCTTCAGAAACCGAATCGCTTGGGGAACGGAGGATGTTCGCATGCTGTAGGCACCGCATCATAGGCGAACACACTTGTCACCAGTGCAAGAACTGCTGAGCGTCAAGCTTGCAAACAGCGTAAAGAGAAAGGAAATATCTGACAGAGATGCGCTATCATATTAAAGAACGGGAATGGAGTTTTCCAGAGGATTTCATCGTACGCGATGATGGGGGTTCTGCTGTTTTTGAGATTCGTGGAGCATTCGTCAATATCGACGACGACCTGGTGCTGATTGATCGCTCCACGAGTCAGGAACTGGCCAGAGCACACATCAGGCAACATGTACCCACGCTCACTTTGCGCTACGAGATTTACCGCAATGACCAGTTGTGGGCCCACCTGCACGATCGATTTCGGCTTTTTCACGAGGATTTCAAGATCGAGACCAGTGCTGGTTCGGTAATGCGCATCAAGGGCGATACCCTACGCTGGGACTTCAGCATCATCGATGAGACAGGTCACCCACTCGCTCATATCGGCCGTCAATACTCCATTTTCCCTGACTGCTATGCCATTGAGATTGCGGAGAATGTGGACGAAGTAGCTATGGTGGCCCTGGTCATTGTGATGGATATGGTGAGAGAGCGCAAGGAGCAATCATCATCGTAAGAGCAGCACTTACTTGACCCGTGCGGATTGCAGAAGAACAGCCTTTTTAAGCAACGAGAGGATGCTTCACCAACATGCAGGAACAACAGAAGCAGGAGAACCCACAGCGTCGCAATGAAGGTGACGTCACCAGTCAAGAAACCGTTGGGCAGCGCATCGAAGAAGGTGCAGAGAATGTCGTCGAGGAAGCGCAGGAAGAGGTGGCTGCCGCGCGCAGGCCCTGGTATCAGACCCGCAGATGGGGTGGTACGCTGCTCCTTGTCTACATCGTACTCATTATTCTCTTTGGGATTCTGGCATGGGGAGTATATGTCCACCCGGTCTTAGCCCCGGATGTCACCATTACACAGGTGTTTCAAGAAAATCAGTCTCCCTGGTTACGCACTACCATGCTTGCGGTCAGTGCCATCGGCGATATACAGCTCCTTTCCGCAGGACTCATTGTACTGGCTACTGTCATTTTTTGGCTGCTGGACTTGCGTTTAGAGGCGATTGTGATCGTGGCTGTTTCTGTGACGAGTGGCATTTTAGATGCACTCATCAAGTCACTTGTGGCGCGTCCTCGTCCCAGGGCACATCTGGTCGACATCCTCTCGGCTGCAACGGGAAACAGTTTCCCCAGTGGTCATGTCATGTCCTACGTGGCATTCTGGGGACTGCTGTTCTCCTTCGGTCTCATCCTCTTCAAGGGACGCTCCTGGTGGCGTATCACACTCCTGATTGTTTCAGGACTGCTGGTGGTGCTGGTTGGCCCCTCGCGTGTCTACCTCGGCGCCCACTGGACCAGCGATGTCTTGGGCGCCTACATGTTGGGCGGTGTGTGTCTGGGTATCTGGCTGTGGATCTATCTCTATCTCAAAGGGAGAGGGGTACTTGCTCCAAGACCCAGCAAGACCAGACATATTCAGAAATACTTAAAGAAGTGATTGGGTTACGAGGTCTACGGAAGTTGGAAAGTGATCCGAAAGGGTTAGCAGTAGGCCTATGATCTACAGCGAGTTGTCACTCGTAAAGCGTCCGCTACAGATATGTGAAAGAGCGGATGGTTTTTCCCAGGTCACATGTACAGCCCTTGGGAAGACGGACGAGGAAAGGCAATGCAGACAGAATGGTATGCTTGTGGTCCTATGTTGGTTTGGTGAAGTCAAAAAATAGCGAGAGAGAAGACTGCAACAGGTCAGGAAAACTCACTCGTGATGATAAACTGTCAGGAGAACTGTCAATACGCCTATTTCATAGAAATGGGTAGCGGTTCAAGTAAGGTCGGAAGGGTCGCAAAGGCATGTTCACGTAAACGATGAGCAGGAGTCCCCCCTTCGGCATGCCGAGTAATTTACTCGATCCCCTAGATTGCTCAAGCACTTCTACAAGCGGCTTGAGCCTATGTGTGTTGGAAACGTTTCTTGCCTTGACAGCAATTTGACAGCAAATCTTACTCATGTCTCCATGAATCCTCCTGTTCAGAAATCCTTTCTAGGCGTCAGGTCTCAAGGCAGTACTCACGCGACTTTGCTATCTGGCACATCCACCCGGGGAACAAATACGTTAAGAACGAGAAAAAATAGTGCAGTTCGATGATGTAAAACGCAAGAAGAGATCAGTAACCTGCAAAAAATCACATGCCCAAACCTCCTTCGCACGATTCCGAAGAAAGATTGACCAGTTTTGCCCAGATGGCGCGAGATGTACGCACGCTCTTTATGTATTTCTGGATCGTTCGTTTGCACACGAATACCTAGCTTGAGCAATTCGCCTTGGATCCGTATAACTCAAAAGACGCCGATTATTGTTTACCAACTCCTTGATCAATGCGATCGTCTCTGGAGAGATCTTCGGCTGTCTCGAATTAGTCTTTGACGTGTGCTTCCAGAATAAAACGAGCAAACCAAAGTCCTTTACAAAAGAGGCCAGAGTTTTATAATACTACTATGGGAAAAAACGGACAAAAAGGAAAGATGAGTATGAAGAATCAAGCGAGAGCGGGGAAGGTATTGGGGCGCCGGGGCCGACAGGAAGGCTTGAGGATGTGGTCAAAATTGCAATTTCGCATGACCATTTCGTATCTACAAGTGATGGTCGTCATTGTGCTCCTGCTGGAATTCCTGATCTTTCTAGTCATCTCCCTCATTCTGACCTCTCCTCTAGATTATGTTGTAAGGAACACGGCCAAACAGACCGCGCATGCCTATGCACTCGCAGCGGCTGTCTATGCTGGAGGGACTACTCTTGACCCTCACTCTACGTTTCAGCCAGGCAGCCCCTCTTCCATCGCCTTGCCTGAAGACGCTTCTTCGCCCCCTATCCCCTTCATCTCAGATGGCGTCTCCTACATACCCGGCCCTGCTTCTTCCCAGGCAGTGGCGTTTGCGTTGCTCATTGCGCCAAACGGTCGAGTGCTCGCCAGTTCTTACCCGGCGCGTTACCCGATCTCAACACCTATTGCTCACCTACTGCCACGGCAGGCATCTCTTATTTCCAATGCCCTGGCGGGGAGTCCTGGAAGCATAGTAGATGACAGTTCGCAAGATCACGTATTTTCTACCGTGGAACCTGTCTTGAACAAGTCGAAGCAACCTATTGGAGCGCTCTTTGTCCAGATGCCAACGGGGATACCAGGTAACAACTTTGGGTCGCTTGTGGGAGTTTGGGCCTGGAGCGCGCTGGCCTGGTTGCTCCTCCTGCTTCCTATTGGAGCGCTCTTAGGCGTGCTGAGCACGCATAACATCGTACGACGTATTCACCGTCTTGTGGGTGCCACAGCAGAATTTGCCAAGGGCGACTACTCGCAGCGTGTTCGGGTCACCAGGCGGGATGAAATCGGGCAGTTGGAGAGGCAATTCAATCAGATGGCGGAACAAATGCTTGCGAGTATAGAGGAAAAACAACGGCTCACCGAGCAGCATGCGCGCCTTGAGGAACGTGCCCGCATGGAACAGGAGTTGCAAACGGCCCAATATATTCAGCGAGCGCTGCTGCCTAAAGATGTGCCGGCGCTTCCGGGATGGCAGCTCATGCCGTTCTATCGACCTGCACGCAAGGTCGGTGGCGATCTCTATGATTTCATTCCGTTTGAAGATGGACGCCTGGGTATCGTGATTGGTGATGTCACCGATAAAGGGATACCGGCAGCGCTGATCATGGCGACCACCTGTACGATGCTCCGCACAGCCGCCCTGGCGACGGACTCGCCCGGTGAGGTCCTGGCGCGGGTCAACGATCTTCTCTACGCTGGGACACCGTCAAGAATGTTTGTCACCTGTTTCTATGCCATACTTGATCCATACAGCGGTAGGTTGCACTACGCCAACGCCGGACAAGATTTGCCATATAGGCGACAGGCCGATGAGGTGCGCGAATTACGTGCGCGGGGCATGCCGCTCGGATTGATGCCAGCAATGGTCTACGAGGAACACGAAGTGATACTGGCCCCCGGCGAATATATCCTGTTCTATAGTGATGGTCTGGTTGAGGCTCATAACCCAGGGCGTGAGATGTTCGGCTTTCCTCGCCTGAAGACATTGCTCGCAGAGCATGCTGATTGGGCATCGCTCATCGACTTCTTGCTGAACGAACTGAGAGGCTTTACCGGCGAAGCCTGGGAACAAGAGGATGATGTGACGCTGGTGACACTCCAAAGAACACAGACACTGTAAGCGAAGGGTAGCGTAATACTGTTGAAACCAGGAAAAGGGTTCCAGCCTCAGTTACATCAAGTCAAGTTCAGCTTGACTTAAACCCTCTTGAGAGGTAGCTTGTAGAAGGATACAACCTGTTTAGTACCTTCTGAGTCATGGGAAATCATGCAGCTATCAGAGGGTAGGTTCAGACAAGGAGGTGACACGATGCGCTATAAGATCCGCGAGAAGTCCTTCCATCTCGGTGAAGACTCGATTATTATGAACGATGCTGGCCAGCCCGTCTTTGAGGTCGACGGCAAGGTCTTGAGCCTGCATGACCGGCTGATCATCCGCGATCTGGCCGGCAACGAAGTGGCCAATTTCCACCGACGGCTCTTCACTCTGACCCCGACCTACGAAATCAGCCGTGGCGGAGACACACTGGCCACGTTCCGCAAACACTTCTTCAGCCCTCTCGTCGATCGCTTTACGGTGGACATCCCCGGCCCGGATGACCTGGAAATGACCGGGTCGCTGTTCGAGCATGAGTATACGATTAGCCGTGCAGGTCAGGTCGTCACTGTCGTGTCAAAGCAATGGTTTAGCCTGACGGAGACCTATGGCGTCGATAGTGCTCCTGGCCAAGATGATCCGCTCATCCTTGCGTGCGTGCTTGCGCTCGACCTGGCCGAAGACAGGGAACACCTCCATGATTAGGGCGTATCGATCGGCGAAAGAAGAGAGCAACACCCTTATCATTGAATCGCAACCTGCGTGCCTTGAAGGAAGAATTAGCCGCCGCGGGGCTGTGAGTAGAGGGAACTGATGAATACAAACCTGGTTCAGATTGACAGCAAATCCTGACAGCAAAGCCGGGGGATAACAGCAAACAACCACACACCCTGGCGAACAACAACACGACGAAAGAAGCACTGGGAGGATGTTGGCAAACAGCAGTAAACAGGCCCTAACGAGTCCCCTTTCTGCACCCTCACCAAATTGTCACTTTTACCTTTCAGTTTCATCACCACCAGTGCTCACTTGATAGACCTGGCAACCCTCATTTTCTTCCATCAAAAACAGCGAAGATGGTCTTGACTGTTTAGAATTGTTCATATTCTTCAGATATAATCCGAGTAGGGCTTTAAAGAAGATGATCGGTGAAGCCAGCAAGCTGCATAGTTTCGGGATACATTAATAACATACAGTTACGAACTGACCTGCTACACAACTCCATCAAATGTCGACAATATGGACATGGATAGTCGCTAGTTACACTTGCTCAATAAGCAGCGGCTAGCCTTGTAAGAAGTACAAGAGGGATCACATACGGAGAATGGAATCTCCGGTCAACAATATAAGCGATGAACTGAAACTACTCAAGCTACCCATAATGTACTGTTCCAGGTACTTGCGGGAGAAAGCAGTTCATCATCTCACCGATAAAATCAGTATCAGTTTTCACGCTCCAGGATAAAAATGGCTGCTTTCGGCCGTTAATGCTACGCCGCACAAGAAAGCAGTATTATGAAAAATGATGAGGTTATTCGGAGTTGTTCAACAACCTGAACTAAAAGCGACATGGAAGCTGAAAAATACTCCGTTTTCAGCAGGTTAGGAGGCAGTGAGAGGGCCTATTAAGCCCACTGACGAAAAACACAACGTGAAGCCATTAATACTCATCGATGAATGAACGAGCTTGCATTGACATTGGAGGCTCATACGTTGTTTGCTAAAGTGATGAGTCACCCAAAAAGAAATGAGACACATGCTATGCCGAAAAACCCGCCAGCTCCGATTCATATTCGCATCGACACGCAAGAACAACGTTCTGGGATACCCGATCTTTTGGCCGCCATGCCGCAGGTGCACATTGAGGTAACACCACTGCACATGGGCGACTATGACGTGGGTGGCGATCCACGCCGGGTGTTCGAGCGCAAGACGGGGAGTGACTTTCTCATCAGTCTTGCACAGGGACGCTTATTCGAGCAACTCACAGCCTTGCTGGCCAGCGACTTTGCGCCCATCTTATTGCTGGAGGGGGACCCACACCGCGTCAGTCACTCCCAGATGCGTCCTGAAAGCATACGAGGGGCGTTGACGTACATTACTGGTATCCTGCACGTGCCGATCCTCCCCAGCAGCGGACCGTCAGATTCTGCGCACCTTTTATATGCTGCGGCAAAACAGTGCCAGATTGGTTATGCAACTCCTGGCCCTGCGGTAGGACGACGCGGGGCTTCTCTATCTGAACAGCAGATGCAGATCGTTTTGGCACTGCCAGGGATCGGCAATGTCACCGCCCGCGCTTTATGTGCGCGATTTCGCAGCTTGCATGACCTGTTAAATGCTGACGCCGCCACACTGGCGATGGTCTCTGGTGTCTCGTCAGCGCGAGCCACTGCGCTGGAACATCTGCTGCACGCCGCATTGCCAACGTCAGATGATGGCAACGATGGAGAAGCATGAGTATCTTCCCACAACCCCCGCTATCGCCGACCTTAGCAGACATGCAGCACTGATGTACGCCTACTTCATATTTGCTATGGTCAATTACTAGATATCGATGAGCGACGGCCCTATCCCAGGCTAAAAGCCACTTCGAGACGTTAACGTTGTAAAAATCGTCTGCGGGCTTAATAGGCCTATACCTCCTGCTTCTGTATGATAGAAAAGCTCCACCCAACTGTAAAGCATCCAGCTACAGATGTACGAGTGATCACTCTTCACGCTGATTGATCACTCGTCACCTCAAAATTTGACCACTCTTCGCCTTATTTACCACATTGAGCAAAGCCTATGAGCGAGAAATCAAGCCCAGTGATATCGAAGGGTTGCAGATCCTCTAGCACAGACCACATTTTTCGCGAGGCCGGTTGTATGATGCAACATCCAGGGGCGTGACGCAGTTGTGATGACGAAGCCTACGACTGTGATGGCAATGTGATCTGCTTGTTGTACTCTTTACATTGGAGTAGTGTGTTTGCCATACGAAGTGATGACACGTGCTTGAAGGAAAAGAACTTGCTGAGTCGGATGCATTATGTTGCCGAAGGTTGCGCTTCAGCGTGACCTTCACCAAGGAGGAACCCGTTATGTTCAAAAAGCTAGGTATAGGAGTAGCAGCCCTGGGAGCCGTTTCATTAGGCGTGTACCTGCGCTTCATCCGTCCCTGGCAACTGCGCTGGGGAGCCACCGACGAAGAGGTGGCACGTGCCATGCCCGGCGATGACGTGGTAGAGCATCCCACGTTTAACGCCACACGAGGTGTGACCATCAACACCCCACCAGAAGAGATCTTCCCCTGGCTTGTGCAAATAGGCGTCACGCGAGCTGGCTGGTACAGCTACGATTTGCTTGACAATCTCGGCAAACCGAGCGCGCAGCGCATTATCCCCGAACTCCAGCACGTGGCAGTTGGAGACGTGATTCCGATGAGCCCGGATGGAAAACAGGGCTTACGGGTCAAGGCCTTTGAACCGAACCAGTGGATGCTCTGGTGGGACAACAAAGGCGATTCCACCTGGTATTGGGGACTCTCTCGGCTCGATGAGAGCCAGACGCGCCTCATCACACGAGTACGCACGCGTTATCACTGGCTCTCGCCGATGATCCTCTTCGACCTGCTCGTGGAATTCACGGACATCATCATGATGCGCAAGTGCATGCTGGGCATCAAGCAGCGAGCGGAGCGTGCGAGCAGCCAGACCCCTGAACCCATCGGAGCACCAGGATACCGTCAGCTTCGACCGGACGCGCCAGGTATCCAGGGCACAGAGGCGCGAGATCAAAGCCACACCGTAGCACACGAAGAAGGAGAACAACCATGACACAGGCAGATACACATACCCCGTCTACAAGAGAGCAACCAGAATATCGCGAAGAATTCCACCTCATGGGTGAGCAGTTGGTCACGACCGTGGAACAGCTTCTTCACGAAGGCAATGTCCGTCGCATCATCATCAAGCACGAGGGTCACACCATGCTGGAGATTCCCTTGACCATCGGCGTCGTCGGCGTGCTGCTAGCACCTCTACTGGCGGCGGTCGGCGCGATTGGCGCAGCGGTCACCAACTGCACTATCGAAGTAGTACGAACAGAGCCTCCAGAACAAACGGGTGGGTCTCCCCCAGCACAAGGGACAAGCCACCCCCCTTTCGCAGCCTTTAGCGGCCAATTGTACTCGATTGCGCAAAGCGGGATGCGGTTGTTTCAACAGGGCTCGATCAAGACACTGATGAATAGGACGGTGATCGATCTGGTGAGTGCCCCCATCGAGTCAGGAGAGTATCGCCTGGACATCACGGTCACGATGGGCGGCGTCGAGCTGTTCCTGCCCCGCTCCGTCCAATTTACCCTGGAGGGAAGTGCTATAGCGGGCGGGAGAAATGTGCATGAGGGGCCTGACGTATGGGAGACCATGAAGCAGAAGCTGCGCGACCTCGTCACTCTGCCAGATCAGCCGCCCGATTTCGCGATCGCTCCTTCCAATCCAGAGCGACCGGTGCGCATCCACTTTGTGACGCATATTACGATGGGTGGCGTCGACATCTATCGCCTGTAATTCGTTCTACGCGCAGCAAGAGAGGAACTTATCTACCACGCAGGAACAAGGAGGTCACCTATGGCTACGTCTCCATCTCCACCGAAAGGTTCGTCCGCCAGGATTGATCACCGGATGCCACACATGCTTCCTGTCTTCACCCGTGCGACGCGGCCGATCCGCACCGTGGCCAAGGCCGCGATCTTCTTCCTCAAAGTCTTTTCGATGCTACCATCCCGACCTGTTGATTGGGTGACGAAGCCACCGGTGATTGAGAAGGTGAGGTATCCGACGCGTTGTGGCCAGACCGAAGGCGATCTCTATCGGCCGAGGGCCCGCGGTCCCCATCCTGGCATCGTGGTGTGCCTCGGTGTCGTTCCTTTCGGCGTCGATCATCCGCAGGTCGCGGTTCTGGGGAAAGCGTTAGCGCGTACAGGCTTCGCCGCTCTGCTCTACTGGTCGCCCGCGATGCGGGATTTTCGGCTCGATCCCGAGGACATCGAGAATATCGCGTTGGCATACCACTGGTTCAGTGAGCAACCATATGTTGACCCTGCCAGAAGCGGCCTGCTCGGCACATGTGTGGGAGGCTCCTTCGCCCTGATGGCGGCTGCCAGTCCCCTCATACGAGACCGCGTCGGCTACATTGCTGCCTACGCACCCTATTCCTCCATGTGGACATTCGCGCGGGACATCGCCAGTGCCACGCGCTCCGGCGGAGACGGGCGTGAGCCGTGGCGGGTCGATCCGCTGACCCGCAAGGTCTTCGTCCATTCCATGACCGCTGTGCTGGAACCAGGCGAAGCAGAACGGTTGCGAAGCGCGTTCGCCACTGAGAGTGGACATCTCGACGGTCGCGGCCTATCAACGGATGGCCAGGCAGTGTATGCACTGCTCGCCGCGCCCGACGAAGACGAGGCGGAGACCGCGCTGCATCGCTTGCCCTCCATCATGCAAGAGCGCCTGGCCGCCCTGTCTCCGATGAAGTATCTGAAGGATATTCATGCCCCGCTCATCGTCCTGTTGCACGATCGCGGGGATCAGGTGGTCCCCGTTGGCGAGTCGCGGCGTCTGCGCTCCGCTCTCGTCGGACATGCCGGGGTGCATTACACCGAGATGCTGTTCCAGCATCTGGATCCGGTCAAAGGGAAGCTGCCACTGTTTCGCCTGGTTCGGGAGCTCAGCAAGTTCTTTCTCGCCGTGTACCCACTGTTCCGGCAGGCGGTGGCTTCGTGATGGCGCGTGCGCTCGACTCAAACCGTCACAGGTGTCTGGATCCTCGATGAAGAGGCCTCCCATGCGTGAAGCTGACAACGTTGGGACGCTCGTATCCGGGCGCGACCCGGATACGAGCGTGTGCAGATCGCAGTGAGACGGCAACCTGGCACGAGTGCTGAAATGCCGAAAGCGCCTGGCCACTCCCATCTTCTGCCCGGATGTGCTCGCCTCATGTTGCTGCACGAGAGGGCATATTCTGGTCACCCACAGCCGCAAGGTCATCACGTCTCTGGACGAGAGAGGAAGGAAAGAGCCATGAAACGTACGAGACACCATGAAGCGCTCGTCCTGTTGCAGCAGAGCGAGCAGCCACAGGCCATGCTCATTACGGACGCCCACTTGACCGGATTGCCAGAACCAGTGCAGCGCTATCTCCGCTATGCAGGAGTGGTGGGCAAAGCACCCATTCGCACGGTTCGTCTCAAACAACACGGGCAGATGCGACAACAACCAGGTCAAAAGTGGATGCCGCTGGATGCAGAACAATACGTCACGACGAAGCCTCCTGCATTCCTGTGGCACTGCAAGATGCGGCCTTTTCCGCTTGTCTGGGTCTCGGCCACGGATCAGTTCTCCCAGGGCCACGGCTCCATGCGCATCAAGCTCTTGTCCGCATTCCCCACGGGGAATGCGCATGGGCCAGAGATGGATCAGGGCGAGTTGCAACGCTACCTGCTTGAAATGGCCTGGTTCCCGACAGCGTGGCTCTCCGATGCCATCGAGTGGCAAGCCCTTGATACCCATTCAGCCAAGGCCACCATCCGCGAGCCTGGCGTGACGGCTTCAGGGGTGCTGCATGTGAATGAGCACGGCCAGCTGACCCAGCTGACGGCGCTAAGCTATAGGGAAGAGCGGGGCCACTACCAGCTCGAACCCTGGACGGCTCAGCCCAATGCGTATCAGGAGGTAGAGGGGATGCGCATCCCGACGAAGAGTGAAGTCACGTGGCATCCCGCCTCCGGGGAGTTCACCTGGTTCCGTTTCAAGATCACCGAGATCGAATACGACCAATCGGGAAAGGTGACCAGGTTATGAGCAAAGGAGAACACGTATGAAACACAAAGGAATACGTATCGCACTCGCCGTCATAGAGGCATGTATCGGTCTGGGCGCCATCGGTGGGGGCATAGCTCTTCTGATAGGAGCGATGGGCCAATGGTTGCCAGTCGCGTTTCTGCAAGGCACATCTTTCAGTGACTACATCATCCCTGGCCTGATACTGACCGTTGTCGTAGGCGGCGGGATGCTGCTGGCCGCAGCCACGCAGTTCATCCAGCGCGAATGGGCGGTGCTCCTCTCGGCGGCGATGGGCCTCATCCTGATCGGCTGGGAGATTGTGGAGGTAGCGATCATCGACCGATACGCGCAAGCCGTCGTTCCCAGCACAGTGGTGCAACAAGTCCTCTTCTCGGTGCTCGGCCTGGTAATTATTGGGCTGTCCGCCTACTTGTGGATGACGGAGTATCGCGGTCAGCATGGTCCAACCAGGCACGCCTAAAGAAGCATGGAAAAGACAGCAAAGCTGTCCACACCAGACAGGCGAGGTGTTCTTTTGAGGTAACTCGCCTGGCTTCTTTGGTAGCATCATCGTTTTCACGAGCCTGAGTATTTGTGTTCCAGGCTTATCCTCATCATCTAAAAGATGTGGGTAATCACCTGTCGTGTGGGAGATAAAGCATGAAAATCTCGAAGACCGCTCTGTGGTTATCAGTGCTCATTGCCTTTCTGGTGCTGATTGCAAGCAGTGCAGGACTCTTTCTCAAGAGTCTCTACGCCAGGGAAACGATGTCCTGGACCGTACAGGCATATGGCCAGGACATCGCTAATATTGTCGCTGCCGCTGCGCTGTTTATTGCGGTCTATTTCGTCAGCAAAGGATCAGTCAAGGCATTCCTGGTCTGGATTGGGGTATTAATAGCTCTGATTTATCCGTACATCATCTATGCTTTTGATATCCACTTTAACAGCCTGTTTCTGGTGTATGTGGCGATTGTTGGCTTGTCCTTTTATACGCTTGCTGGCAGCTTGATGCATCTGCATCTGGACAATCTTCAACCCTCCTTTGCTGCCACTACCAAAGCAAGACTGGTGAGTGTTTTTTTACTGCTGGTCGCCGTCCTGTTTGCCTTGCTGTGGTTAAGCGAGGATATCCCAGCACTTTTGACAGGGAAGATTCCGCAAACTGTGATGGAAAGTGGCTTGCTTACAAGTCCTGTTCACGTCTTGGATTTAGGACTCTACCTCCCGGCCATGATCATCACCGCAATCTTGCTGTGGAGAAGAAAGCTCTTGGGCTACATATTCGCGATTCCTCTGCTGGTTTTTAACATACTCACGGGAATTGGGATCGTAGCAGCGCAATTTGCCGCGAGCAGTAAAGGTCTTGCAGCGAGCCTTGGCGTAGAGCTATTTATTGCTGCCATTGTCGTGGTGAGCCTTGTCCTGTGCGTACTCTTTTTACGAGAAGTGAAATAACAGAAGGAAGGATTGACACAGATGATTATACTCGTCGCTTACGCAAGCAAGCACGGATCGACCCAGGGAATCGCCGAGCGTATTGCTGAGAAGCTCCGGCAGCTGGGGAAGGAAGCCGAGGCCCGGTCGGTGGAGGAAGTCTCGGACCCCGGCAGCTACGAGGCCTTCGTGATTGGCAGTGCCATCTACTACGGGTCCTGGTTGAAGGAGGCCACGGAGTGGGTGCATCACCACCAGGCCGTCTTAGCCGGGCACCCGGTGTGGCTGTTCAGCGTCGGCCCGCTCGGCACCGAGGTTCAGGACGCCGAGCAGCAGCCCAAGGAGATGACTGAGTTCCAGCAGGCCATTAGACCTCGGGAGCAGCGCATCTTCTTCGGGGCTCTCGATCACAGCCATCTGTCGTTCGCTGAACGGGTGATGGTGAAGGCGGTTCGGGCTCCCGAAGGCGACTTCCGCGACTGGCAAGTCATCGAGGCCTGGGCAGCAAGCATCGCCCGGGATCTGCGGTGAGTCGCAAGGGACCTGCGGCTCACCGCCAGCCGGGAGTCTTGGACCGCTGGATGAGGAACGCGCACTGGCAAAGGTGTTCGTTGTCTGTGATTCCCCTCGTAGCTCGCATCTACTGTCCTTGGTAGAGACAAGTAAAGTATGATGAGGACGAGGAATGACCCCTGGTAATATGGAAAGGGGGGCTCCCATTATCAAGAGCGTGCCTGCATGAACCCCCCTTCCAAGCTCGACATGGTCTCGCCTCAGTCGAACTTGGAAGGGTTCGTTTCGCGCTCGCTCCTCCTTTTCCTTGGGGGAACTTGCCATGACCCGTGTTCCAAAGGCTGCTCATGTGGGAGCGCCCTTCTGGACACGTGCCTGACAGCAGAATCCCTTCTAGAAAACGATGAGCGGTTTGAGGACGCCATCGAGTTTTTTGTCCATAATCTCGTAGGCTCTCTCCATCTCATCAAAGGGGAAGGTATGGGTCGTCATGAACGTGGGATCGACGCGCTTCATCTCCAGCACGCGCAGCAGGCGTTCCATGCGCAAACGGCCACCAGGACACAGGCCGGTCGTAATGGTCTTTTCCGCCATGCCGATCTTTGCTTCGTCGTATCAGCCTGCCTCCGCACACCGACCTGTGTATACAGATTACGGGAAGATATCACATTCCGTGGGGAAATATCGTCTCCCGTCTCCCACTGGGGAAGTATACTCCTGTTCGCTCACATACACGTCACAGGAAGCCTCTGTTTCGTCACTGTTGGATCACACTGTGTAGCCGACAACGTGAAGTCGTAGAACAGTTTAAATTTCTCTACCGAGATCAGTAGATCCACGAAACCTCGCCCCACATGGTGGCCCTTCGCCACTCTTGATGAAACCTGGGCAGTGTACGTGAACATCATGTTGCGCGGAGCACAATTCGAGGGGACAGATCATGTTTTGATCTCCCCTTGCTCTCCTGAATCATCGAAAGTGGCGAAAGGCACGCATGATTGACACATCTCGACAGTCACGCTGACAGAGAGACACAGAGCTCATAGAAGCTCCTGGATGGCGCAAGACCGAGAAAGGCTCCTCAGCTTCTGAGGAGGGCTATCGAAGCGAAGGCTGATGTCCTTGCTGCTGTTGCATGCTCGTCACCCTCACCGCCCTGGCCAAGTTTGCTTGAGCACCTGGTTCACCAATACAGCTACGACCTCGTTCGGTTCATATTGAATGGGTATGTGCGCCGACATGTCAAACCAGATCAGCTCCTTGTGCGGCGCTTGCAGCACGCAGTAGTACTGCTTGACCAGCGATGGCATCTCGCTCGCGTCCCAGCGCCCTTCCAGGAAGTACACCGGCACCTGCAACCTGGCGGCAGACCGCGTGAAATCGAGGTGTGCCAGTTGCGGGTGCAAGGTCGTCCAGAGCGATGCTAGGCAGCAGATCAGATCAGATAATTATCGTCTCTTACTGATGAGTTTTTCAGCAGACTTTTTCAACAGTCTGCATCATTCTGCGACGTGGAGTCCGAAATGTGATCATGCTGTGAGCATGGAATGACCCATTGTGATGGTACTGTGAGGGCAATCGACGATACTTTATTCAGGAACAGACTGCTGTTCCATGTGCAAGACACTGGTTGGAATGGAAGCGAATTCTACCAGAGCAAAGGAGAATAATCATGAAACATAAAGTCATACGGACCGCACTCGTCGCCATCGAAGCCTTTATCGGTCTGGGTGCCATCTTTGGCGGCATCGCTCTTCTAATTGGAGCATTTAACTTTGACAAATGGCTGCCGGTCGTCTGGCTGGCTGGCACGCCCTTTAGTGACTATACCATCCCTGGCCTGCTGCTCTTGATTGTGGTCGGAGGCGGAATGCTGCTGGCCGCAACTACCACCTTCGTCCAGCGCGAATGGACGGTGCTCCTCTCGGCAGCGATGGGCCTGGTGGTGATTGGCTTCGAGGTGGTTGAGGTACCGATTATCGACCGATTTACCAGTGCAATTCCCTTTGCTGTACCACAACAAATCCTCATGTCTGGCCTTGGTCTGCTGATCTTTGGGCTAGCAGGGTACTTGTGGATGAGGGAATATCGCAGTCACAGCTTTCTTAGTAGGCATGTCAGTCACGCCTAAAGGAACAGGAGAAAGTCAGCAAGGCGATCACAACAAGCCAGCCGGGGGATGCTTTTGAGGCATTTCGCCTGGCTCCTTCCTGGCTTGCGTCGTCGTTTTTCACTCGTCTGGACGCTTGTGCTTTAGCTTCCCCTCTCCTCAAAAGATAGGGGTCATCACCAGATACTCTTTGCTGGCTCTTGAGAAGACAATTAGGTAGGATAACAGAACGATGATGAAAACTCAAAACAACCGCATCAATAAAATTGGGTTCTGGGCAGCCGTAGTTGCGTTCATTGGAGCAGTTGGGTATATCGTGAGCGTTCCCTTGCAGATTCTCAATGTGGTGAATTATGTGCAGGACTCCATCCTCGCCTTTGGGTTTTCGCTCATTATCCCGGCGTCCTTCCTCGTTGCCATGCTCGCCCTCCACTCTACCGTTTCAGAAGAGAAGAAGTTTTGGACGCATGCAGCGGTCGTCTTTGCCGTCATTTATACCACGTACTGCACCTTGAATTACGTGGTCCAACTCACCACCGTGCTACCGGCAGGGTACTCGTGGACCTTCGCAAACCAGCAGGGGACGGTGGGTCCACTGAGTCTTCTCAATCAAACCCCCCATTCGCTCTTTTGGGACATAGATGGATTAGGCTATATTTTTCTGAATGTGGCGACCCTCTTTGCCTTTCCCGTCTTTGAGAAACGTGGCTTGCAACAGTGGGTGCGATGGGTTTTCCTCGCCAACGCTGTGATTACGCCCTTGTTCGCCATAGCATATTACTACCCGACGTTCTCGGTGCCCATCTTGCTCTTGGGGGGGATACCGTGGGCGATTACCGTTCCGGCATGCCTTTTGTTATTGGCACTGTTCTTTCGAAGCAAATATGCAATACAAGATGATGCAATAAGCTCAGAAATTGTATCATAGGCGAGAGTGCTTCATTCCGTATTTGAACTGTCCTATTTTTTGTAGAACTTTTCACCCCTGTGTTGGATTTTACCTTTCTCTTTGCAATAACGTATGTTGAGGGTCGCAGAAGATATCAGCCTGTTGAAAAACTCGAAAATAGATCGGTTGCCTAGCAAGCTATTCACGTCTGAGGTAAGGTAACAAGCCACTTTGGTATAAATGCTTTATGCAGTAGTACATGCTCAAAGCATAGTTTGAGGAGTTTTTGAACACGCTGCGTAAAGATCTGTTTTTGCTAATATAGTAGGTGACAATCCCCCTTTCACCCGCTAACATAAAACTGGATCATCCTCACATTTGGGGAAAGCTCTTCCGTAATGTCAACTGGCACATGTGTTTTGAGCATGAAAAAAGGAACCAGCTGGAACGATAAGCCCAGCAATCCCCAAATGTGAGGGAGACCCATAAAACTATGCCAGTGATCGAGGCCAATCGCTCAAAATGTTACAATAAAATCCTGCCATAGAAAATCCGGGGGGTGAAATTATCCCGCAAAGGTTGAGCTTCGCTCCATGCCCCCGCCTTTTCAAGCACCCTTGTCCATGAGGAGCAGAACAATCAAAGAGCTTGCGAAATCGGACTGCTCACCTGTTGCACGTGTCCTGTTTTGAGGATATACTAGCGGTTGGCACCCTCTCTTTGCAAGCATCGTAGTGTTTTTCTGTCACTTTACGTTCTCTCTCAGTTTCCTGTACACACCCATCCGAGCAAGGAACCAACCCAGAAAGGAGTTTCTACTATGTCAACCGAAGACAACAAGGCAACCGTACGTCGTTGGATTGAGGAGGCTGTGAATCAGGGGAATGTAGCTGTCTTTGATGAGTTATCCGCCCCCAACTGGGTCTACCATGATCCTAACTTACCCGACGTTCGCACCCTCGCAGACTACAAACGATCTATCACTGAGGCCCGCAGCCCTTTCCCTGACTTCCATACGACGATTGAAGACTTGATCGCTGAAGGAGACCAGGTGGTGATGCGCTTAACGTGGCGTGGGACCAACACTGGGGATTTCGTGACGCCGATGCCACTCCCGGCAACCGGCAAACAGGTCACCATGACGAATATCACAATCGTCCGCTTTGCAGGAGGGAAGGCAGTCGAAGTCTGGAACGTGGGGGATAGTCTCGGCCTGTTCCAACAACTCGGCCTGATTCCTGCACCAGGGCAAGCCAGCTAGTGATCTGTGTCAAGCACTCACAGAGAAGGTGAGGAACTCGGTGGCATGATGCTGCCGAGTTTTTTTTGGTGGGTGCAGTCTGCCTGAGAATACAGTGGTTGGTATCAAGTGGTATACTTTTCGGGCTCATCCTCACATTATGCTCTTTAACAAATTAGTTAGGGTAATGATAGAATGAGGCGACAAGTTTAACAGAGGTACCTCGGAGCCACGAACCATGAAACGAAGATGTGTCTGCTTGACAGCAGAACAATGTGGAGAGCTGCTCCACGTGCGCGATCACGACCCTCGTCCTTCTATGCGGACAAAAGCCGCTGCTATCTTGAAAGTAGCCGATGGGTGGCCCATCCATCGGGTAGCGGCCATTGGTCTGAATAAGCCATTCCATGAAGATACGGTCCGCAGTTGGATCAATCGGTATGAGCAGGAATGTCTGGATGGTTTACGAGTCAAGCAAGGACGTGGGCGCAAGCCTGTTTTTTCCCCCTGTGCATGACCGTATCGAAACCGCCGCCCCTGATCTGCAAGGTCGGCTCTATCGCTCGCCGCAGTTGTATGGCCTCAAGCAGAGCCGCTGGACACTTCAAGCTCTGCAAGAGCAAGTGGATTGGCTCCAGCACACACGCAGCGGCAAGCCGATGAGTTTACCTGGAATCTGCAAATTGCTCAAACGGCTCGGAGTGAGCTAGGCCCTTGAGTATTAACGGAACGAAAAACAACGCTAAGGAGGCTCACTGAAATAAAGTAGCCAAAGGAATGTGATATGCTGGATGGATGGAGAGTCTCTCAGCACATGACCAATACCAATTGATGAAAGGATGGCTCAACGAGCGTCAATGGCGGCTGTATGTGGCAACAGAAGCCAGACGCATTGGCCCAGGAGGGATCAGTCAGGTCACACGCGAGGCGGCAGTGTCGCGCAAAACGATCCGCAAAGGGATAGCAGAACTGGAGGCCGGAGCGGTCTATGAACCGGGCGGGCGGATGCGCAAGCAAGGAGGAGGGCGCAAGAAGATCACCAGCAAAGACGCGACGCTGCAGGCCGATTTAGAGGAGATGCTGGACCCGAGGGGAGATCCGCAGAGTCTGCTCAGATGGACGAGCAAATCAGTGAGTAAGTTGAAGAAGGCCTTGAGCAAGCAAGGGCATGGGATTGGTGAGACGGCCATCCGAGGCCTGTTAAAAGCGATGGGCTTTTCGCTCAAAGCCAACAAGAAGACGCTTGAGGGGACTTCACACACGGACCGCGACGCCCAATTTGGGCACATCAATCGCATGGGGAAAGCCTTTGAAGCGGCAGGCAAGCCGATCATTTCGGTGGATTGTAAGAAGAAGGAACTGCTTGGTCAGTTCAGGAACAATGGGCGCGAATGGCAAGCACAGGGGCAAGAGATCACGGTCAACGTGTATGATTACCTCTCCCTGGCCGATGGGAAAGCGGTCCCTTATGGAATCTACGATCTGGTTCACAACAGTGGCTTCGTCAATGTGGGCATTGATCATGAGACCGCCGAGTTCGCCGTGGAGAGCATTCGACGCTGGTGGTACCGTGTGGGAAAAGACCTCTATCCCGACAGCCACGAGGTGCTTATCATTGCGGATGGAGGCGGGTCCAATGGCACTCGCAATCGGCTGTGGAAGAGGCAGTTACAACACTTGGCCACCGAGACCGGACTCTCGATTACCGTCTGCCATCTGCCTCCGGCTACCAGCAAATGGAATACGATCGAGCATCGGCTCTTTTCCTACCTTTCCATCAATTGGCGTGGCAAACCGCTCACGTCTCTTGAAACCATGATCGAACTGATTTCTCACACGACCACCGAGGAGGGATTAACCGTGACCGCCATCAAAGATACCCATAGCTATCCGACTGGCATCAAGGTCTCTGACGAGGAAATAGCCGCACTCCATCTCATTCGCGATCCCTTTCATGGGGAGTGGAACTATGCTATTCAACCAGAGTAGTTGCTACCTTTATTTCAGCGGGGACCCTAAGGTGTCTTCCGCAAATAAGATGATCAAAGATCTTGAGACTTGATAGTATAGTTCCACTCCCCATGGAAAGGATCCCTGGTAAGATTGAGGGTAGCTAGTTCATCCTCAGAAACCTTGAGACCTGTTGGATAGGTATTGCTATCCTTGACAGCAGTCATCGCTAAGTCCAAGCTATCATGAATGCGTTCCGAGTTTCTTTTCAAGTTTCTCGACGGTATAAGACCAGTTGATCGGCTTGGCCGTCTGGTTGTAGTAGGCAATGAAATCGAAGATGGCCTGCTCCAACTGGTCAGTGCTGAGAAAATGGTTCGGGTGCAGGAGTTTGCGTTGCAAGATACTAAACCAGATCTCAATTTGATCCAGCCACGAGGCGTTGGTGGGCAACCAATCCACCTCAATGGCCAGGCGGCCAGAGTACACCGCGCGCTGCTCCTCAAGCCAGTGCGCCAACTGTTGAGGTGCGTGCGTCGTGCCATTATCCAGGATCAAGATCAGCGTCTTCACCTGTCGCCGCAGCGCTTCTGGAAGGATGACCTCTTCCAGGAACGTGCGGAAATCCACAAAGCGTTTGCGCGTCGTGCACTGACCATAGACCTGTCCATCGGCGACCGAGAGTGCAGCCATCAGGTGCCGTGCTCCCCGTCGGATGTAGCGAGGCGACTGCTGCACCGGAGACCCTGGGATGGCAGGACAGGGAGCTTGTTCGGCCTCTCGTGCCTGAAGCGACGTTTTCTCATCACTGCAGACCAGCCAGATCCCTTCCCTCAGCAACACTCGCGCTCGCTCATAGAGGCGCAGCACGGGGCGCGCCCGCTCCAGAAACTTCTCTGGGTCTTGGATATGCTGCCAAGAGTGATAGCGCCACGGTCGGATGCGCTCCGCTTTGAGCCAGCGGCCAATGGTGCTGGCCGAGACATGGGGCAACTCGGGTGCACGCGCCACATGACGAGCCAGTTCGCTTCGGCTCCAGCGAGCCAGCGGAACCCCTTGGCTCTTCGGCATGCTGCAAGCCACAGCGGTCGCTTGCGCCCGTACTTCAGGGGGAAAAACGCCTCGGCGCTCCAGAACGGGGCGCGTCGGCTAGAGAACGGGTGGCAACCCAGCGGGCTCTCCATTTGCGCACCAGTCGATCGCTGCTCCCAACGGAGTGCGCAACTTGTTGATTACTCCACTCTGGATGATCGTGGGCGCCGAGTACTATGCGCACACGGATCGCCTGGCTCTGCCCGGTGGTATGCGCTCGGGCGAGATGGCGGAGTTGTTCTTCCTCTGCCGCAGTCAATACAATCGGATGGCTTGGCTTGGGGCCTCTCATGGTCTTTCTCCTCCCAAGCCGAATCTACCTCACTTTCTGGGTCCCGTCAATCTCGGAACGATTTTATGACAGTCTGTACTTAGATGCCGCCTACTGGGGTCTGCGCCTCATCCCCTGGAACCCGAAACGCTAGAAGAACCGCTCCTGTCTGCCTCCCACCTGGACAGCAGAGGAATTGGGCAAACGCAGCTCCATCGAACGCTTCTTTGGCCGCGTCTTCCTCTTCTTCCACTTACAGCGTCCCCCGCTCTGCGGCTGGTCCACCGTTGCTCGCCAGGTCGCTTTGACCTACACCGCCTCCATCATTGTTGGTCTGGCTGCTCAACACGCAGGCCGTCCTGAACTCATCCGCTCTCCCAAGCGCGTTTTAGCTCATACCTGGGAGGGCTTCTGAGTTGGGAAATGCCCTCGAAAGTACTCATAATATGATGTTCTCGGCCCCTGGGGGAGATAGTAGTTGACCATCTCACCAAAAAATCTGCAACAGCCTTCACACGATAGGGTAAAAATTGCAGCTTTTTATCAACTCGGAGCCTAATGCACATCGCACAGAAAGCAGGATGTTGCACATTTTGCGAGGCAGGATGTCGCAGCAAGCCCATTTGCCAAAAATAAAATCGCCTTCTCAATTCTCCAACACCGTCTGGTTGCCTTCAAACTGCTTATGAAGAGCCTGTAGAAAGACGGTGTACTTCGAAGAGCGGAAGACGGGGCTCGAACCCGCGACAGCCTGCTTGGAAGGCAGGCAGTCACGCTCTCGCCGCTCGCCTGGTTTACATCGGCCTCACAGCCGGTTTTACAAGATGTATATGCAATGTGAGCGGGCCTGGCAAAAGATGTCGCGTGCGTTTTTTAGGGCTTTCGGCAAAAGATGTCACGTGTTTTTGCCCATGATTTTGGCAAAAGACGTTGCGAACATCTCGAGGCAGGAGGTCACGCTGCTGTCCACATTATACCTTCTCTCTATCACCATTGGCAACGCTTCATAGGAAATACGTTCTAACTATTTACATTGATGCCTCGGTTTAGAACGGATATACAAAGTAGCCAGGACAGTGGCGAACCTGACATCCGCTCATCTCACCTCTTTCCGAGCCGTTTCACTCGAGGTGTGATCTTGCTGTGAGAAAATACCCCTCTGCTGTGATTGTGCTGTGATACCAGGGCTGTATAGTACTAGTATAAAGTGATCATTCGAATATGCGAATGAAAAGGAGAAGACTATGGCAGAGGTAATGACGGCGCAAGCCACACTTGAGACAGGAATGCGCTTCGATGCAGAGAGCGGGTCCGGCCATCACGTCACGCTGGATGCAGCTGAGCACGGCGGTGGACACAACGCGGACTTTCGCCCGATGGAGCTGCTGTTAGTTGGCCTGGCTGGCTGTACCGGGATGGATGTCATCTCGATACTGCGCAAGAAGCGCCAGCAGGTGACCGGCTACGAGGTGCATGTTCAGGGTGTGCGCGCTGAAGACCATCCGATGGTGTTTGTCGTGATTAACGTCGAGCACGTTGTCACCGGCCACCACATTCAGCCAGAAGCCGTGACCCGCGCGATAGCGCTTTCCGAGGAACGCTACTGCGGCGCGGGAGCCATGCTTGGCAAGGTGGCGCACCTCACCCATACCTACCGGATCGTTGAGGCGGCGGAAACATTGGCTGTTGCCACGCCTCTTGCATGATGAGCGTGCTTCATGGCTCAGCCATGAAGCACTGGTATTGTGACCCTCACTATCTGGAGATAGGCGGGGTCAAAAGCGAATAAAGGAGCAAGACAATGGAAGATCGCATGTCGATTATCGTCTTTTCGGGAACCGTCGATAAACTGATGGCAGCATCAATTCTCGCCACCGGTGGGGCCGCCATGGGCCTGGAAGTGGAGCTCTTCCTGACCACCTGGGGACTGGAAGCGTTCCGCAAAGGCCACTACAAGACCAACAGGAAGGTGAGTTCGGATTTCGAAGAGTATGGCCCGGTCATGATGGAGCAGATGATGGTGAAGAAGGTCCCCTCCTGGATGGAGAACCTCATAGGTGCCAAAGAGGTCGGGGACGTCAAAATCTTTGCCTGCAGCATGACCATGGAACTCTTCGACATGAAGCTTGAAGACCTTGAGCCGATCGTTGACGAGGTGACGGGCGTTGCCACCTTCGTCGAGCGCGCCAAAGACGGAAAGATCACGCTGTTCATCTAACAACAACTATAGTAGGTGGTTGACAGGTCTTCTTGCAACCACCCTGTTCTCACACTCTTGAAAGGAGTTGATGACGATGCCAGAACTGACAGAGGTTACGATAGATAAGGAGATCGACGCACGCGGCAGCTTTTGCCCTGGCCCCCTCATGGAGCTGATCCGTGGGATGAAAGCGCTCCCGGTGGGTGGTGTGCTGGCTGTGCTGTCCAGCGATCCGGGTTCCGCCAAAGATATCCCAGCCTGGATTCAAAAAGCCAGGCACGACTACCTGGGTACTTTCCCAGAGCAAGGTTACACACGCTTCGTAGCGCGTAAAGCACACTGAAATGACGAAGGAGGCAATATCATGCCCCAACATATAGTGATTGTCGGCGGCGGCGTGGGCGGGACGATTGTCGCTAATCTGCTGGCGCGTTCCCTCCACCGCGACGAAGCAGAAATTACGCTGATCGATAGCACTGGGAAACACGCCTATATGCCTGGCTGGCTCTACCTGCCATTTAACCATGTTAGCACTGATAGTGACCAGCTGATCCGCCCCGAGCGAGGCTTGCTGAACCACCATGTCAATCTCGTGACAGGTGAAGTGCAACAGATCGATACCCAGAATCGCGAACTCCGTGTTCGTCACAGTGCGGGTTTGGACGAAATTGTAGGCACAGGTGGAGCGAGCGAAGCGGTGTACCCCTACGATTACCTGGTGCTGGCAACTGGAGCGCGACTCGAGCCATCGGACTTACCGGGGTTGGTCGAAGGCGAGGGAAAATGGCACCACTTTTATAGTGCTGAAGCATCATTACGGCTGCGCGAGGCGCTGCAGAGCTTTGAGGGTGGACGCATTGTGATCACGGTTGGTGGCATCCCCTATCGCTGCCCGCCTGCTCCATTGGAATTTACCTTCCTGCTTGATGAGTGGCTGCGCAAGCAAGGTCTACGAGACCGGACTGAGATGCACTATCTCTATCCGCTCCCACGCGTCTTTCCGATTGAAACGGTAGCAGAAGTTGCAACGCCGCTCTTAGAAGAGCGAAACGTGAACTATACCATCTTCTTCAATACGGAAGCCGTGGATACCGAGCGCAAGATTATCTCTTCCATAGAGGGTGAGGAGATTCCGTACGACTTGCTGGTACTGGTGCCCCCACATCGTGGGGCAAAAGTCATTGAAGAATCAGGTTTGGGTGATGAGCAAGGCTGGTTGCGTACCGATCGCGCAACATTGGAAGTGAAAGGGAAGCCTCACATCTATGCCCTGGGAGATGCGACCGACCTGCCAGTTTCCAAAAGTGGCTCAGCGGCTCATTTTGAAGCAAAAGTCGTGGCCCATCGTCTGATTGCAGAGATTCATGGTGAGGAGCCAAAGAATGGTGAGGCAACCTATGATGGAGAAGTGATGTGCTTCTTAGAGACGGGACAGAACAAAGCGACCCAGCTCGTCTTCAACTATGAGCATCCACCCCATCCACCACGGCCCAGCCTGTACTATCACATGGAGAAACAACTTTTCAACCGGGCATACTGGCATATCGTGCCGCAGGGATTGGTCTGATGATCTCTTTCTCCTCTTGAGTGGAGTGAGGGCATTCACATGCGATTGCCCTCACTTTCAAAGTTGGATATGTTATCAAAGGTCATTCACACATGTCCTTGCGAGTAGTGAAGGCATGACATCCATTTTGAACGTTGTTATAATATTCAATAATTCGAATATGCTAATACATTGTACATGAAGGAGGGAAGAAGATGGAACAAGAGCGGGAAGAACAACTCTATCGATTGCAAGCAGATGTGTGCCAGGCTCTCGCCGATCCGACACGTTTGAAACTCCTCGCATTGCTGGGTGAAAGGGCGCGTGCGGTGAAAGACCTGGTCGAAGCAACGGGAGAGCGGCAGGCGAAGATCAGCCAGCACCTGGCGATCATGCGGCAGCGTGGCATCGTGCGTACCCAACGAGCAGGAACAGCAGTCCATTACTCCCTTGCCGACCCACGTATCCTGGAAGCATGCCACATCACACGTGAAGTCCTACTCCAGCAACTGACACGACAAGCGAGCCTGGCAGCGCCACTTGCCTTAGCCAGGGAGGTCTGACGATGCCCATCTATGAGTATCGCTGTAAGCACTGTGAGGAGCGATTTGAGCAACTGGTTCCTCTGCGAAGGGAACATCCTCCAGTGACCTGCCCTCGTTGCGGTACCCAGGAGATACGCAAACTCCTCTCCGCGTTTTCGACAACTGAGAGTAATCGATCAACGAGCCAGTCTAGCTGTGCCCCGACTGGTGGCTGAAGCATTCGCAGATGAGAGCGGTCGCTCTTATGGCAAAGGAATGCATCAGCGTGATGTCGGATAAAGGCAATTTGGAAAGCGAGAGGGAAAGAACGATGAAGACGAGTTATGGTTTTGGTACAACGTTACCAGTGCCCTATGAAGAAGCGATCCCACGTGTAACAGAAGCGCTGAAAGCTGAGGGATTCGGTGTGCTGACCGAGATAGATGTACGCCGGACGCTGCGCGAAAAACTGGGTGCTGAGATGGAACCCTATATCATCCTCGGAGCTTGCAATCCCTCGCTGGCGCATCGCGCACTTGAACAGGAGCCGGACATTGGCTTGCTCCTGCCATGCAATATCGTGGTGCGGACTGAAGGTCAAGGGAGTCGCGTTGAGGTTGCGGATCCGCAGGTGATGCTTGGCATTGTTGGCAACAAAGAGCTCAATGCAGTTGCCGAGGAAGCCCAAAAGCGTTTGCAGCGTGTCGTTGTATCACTGGGTGGTCAGGCATAAGCGAACGTATTGAACGTAAAGCATTGCGAAAGGATAAGCACACAAGTTGAACGAATGAGGCAGTGTCTGGATCAGAACCAGGTGTATAGACAATCCAGATGCTAGCCTCATTCGATGCATCTGCTGCTTCCTTCAGCAGATGCGTGGCAATGGATCACCCACCAGCATGTCCAGCACACGCTTGCCTCCGATATCCGTGTTCAGGAAGACCATCGCTGCTGGTTCGGCTTGCACAGTACCAATAATGGCGGCCTCGCGACCCAGCTGATGCATACGCAATGTTCCCAGCGCCGTATCTGCCGCTTCTGGTGCCACAACCGCCAGTAATTTGCCCTCGTTGGCAATCGTCAAGGGGTCGAGACCAAGTATCTCACAGATCCCACGTACTTCAGGGCGTACAGGGATGGCAGGCTCATCGAGCACAATCGCCACTTCTGAGGCTATCGTCATCTCATTGAATGAGGTCGCTACACCTCCACGTGTTGGATCTTTCAGGCAATGCACACCGTCTCCCACCGCCTCCAGTAGGCGGGCTACCAGTGTGTGGAGTGGTGCAGTATCGCTCTGTATATCGCTCTCGATATCGAGCGCCTCACGAGCAAGCATGATAGCGCTACCGTGGTCGCCAATGGGGCCACTCAGCAGGACCTTATCTCCTGGCTGCAACTGGTTCTGCCCCAGTGTTGCAGTAGTATGAACAATACCCACCCCGGCAGTATTAATGAACAAACCATCGGCTTTCCCACGTTGCACCACTTTCGTATCACCTGTGACAATGGAGATACCTGCCTCCCTTGCCGCGCTAGCCATGGATGCTACAATGCGTCGCAGATCAGCAATCGGGAAGCCTTCTTCCAGGATAAAGCCCGCCGAGAGGTACAAGGGCTGCGCGCCAGCCATCGCGAGATCGTTGATGGTGCCGTGAACCGCCAGTTTGCCGATATCCCCTCCGGGGAAGAACAGCGGGCTCACCACGTAGGAGTCTGTTGTGAAGGCCAGGCGCTGTGTTCCACCCTCGGTAACGAAGATTGCTGCATCATCCAGAGGATCGAGCAGCGGGTTCGAGAAAGCCGGGCCAAAGACCCCCTCGATCAAGTTGTGGGTCGCTTTGCCGCCACTGCCATGACTCAGCGTGATATGCTCATCGCGCAAGTAAAACTTATGGCGCCTGGCCTGCCGCACGCGCTCGATTTTCTCGAGCACTTTGGATGCGTGCCCATTTGAGTTCACGATTTTGGAATCCATGAGCCTTTCTTCTCCTTTTGAGCCACTTTTTATGCATTGATCAATGGCAGATTCGCGCGCTCTGCCGCCATCGAGAATCGACCATAGTTGTAATAGGCAGCGCACGCCCCCTCTGATGAGACCATACAGGTGCCGATAGGCGTTTCGGGAGTGCAGGCGGTACCAAAGACTTTGCAATCCCAGGGTTTAATGACACCCTTGAGTACCTCTCCACACTGGCAAGCTTTGGGGTCGGCCACGCGGATGCCGGGAACCTCAAAACGCAGTTCTGCATCCCACGCTGCAAATTCCGGGCGTAGCTTCAGGGCGCTCTGCGTAATGAAACCCATGCCGCGCCACTCGAAAAATGGGCGTAGCTCCATGGTACGGGCCATTGCCTGGAGCGCCCTGACATTGCCCTCCGGTCGTACAACGCGCGCATACTGATTCTCGACCTCTGCACGGCCCTCGCTGATCTGCTTGACAAGCATAGAGACGGACTGGACGATATCAAGGGGTTCGAAGCCGGAAATGACCACTGGTTTGCGATGGTCGCGTGCGATAAACGTGTAGGGGCGTATGCCGATAACCATACTCACGTGGCCCGGGCCAACGAACCCATCCAGACGCAGGTCGGGCGAGTCGAGTATGGCCTTGATCGCTGGAATGATGGTCACATGATTGCAGAACACAGAAAAATTCTTGATACCCTCCGCTTGCGCACGCAGCAGCGTGACAGCAGTGGAAGGAGCGGTCGTCTCGAAGCCAATGGCGAAGAAGACCACCTCGCGGTCGGGATACTGCCGGGCCAATTTGAGGGCATCGAGTGGCGAATAGACGAAACGCACGTCGGCCCCGTCTGCTTTGGCATCCAGCAGGCTGCCCTGCGAGCCGGGTACGCGCATCATATCGCCGAATGTCGTGAAGATTACCCCATCTGTGCGAGCGATAGCAATGGCATCATCGACGCGACCCATCGGCAGGACGCATACAGGGCAGCCAGGCCCGTGTACCAGGTCTATGTTGCGTGGCAAGATGTCCTCGATACCATGTTTGTAGATGGTATGAGTATGGCCTCCACAGACCTCCATGAATTTGAGGTGCTGTCCGGTACTGAGTCGCGCAATCTCCGCCGCGATGCGACCGATCAAAGCCGCATCGCGGTATTCATCGACAAATTTCATGTGCTTTGTTCCTTCCATGTGATGTCTTGCCCTCGCAGGAGCGTCTGCACGATTTCCAGCAGGGCGTGATAGGTTGTTGCCTGTGCCTCCTGGATACGGGGAATGTGGTCGCCTGGAGAGACGATGCAAAAGTCCAGTGCCGCAGAACGAGCCATCTTGCCGCCGTCGTAACCCGTGATGCCTATGGTCAGCAGCCCTTGCTTCTTCGCCTGCTCAAAAGCCTGAAGTATATTGGAAGAACTGCCGCTCGTTGAGATACCGAATGCAATGTCACCGCGTCGGCCAAAGGCGATGACCTGGCGTGCAAAAATAGTATCGAAGCCGACATCGTTGCCTACCGCCGTGATCACAGCAATATCGTTCGTTAGAGCGATTGCGGGCAGCGAAGGACCGCCGGGGAAGGGGGAGGTAATGAGCTCGCTTACCAGGTCCTGGGCATCGGTAGTGCTGCCTCCATTGCCAAAAGCCAGCAGGGTGGCCCCAGCAGCAAATGCCTGCGCCATTGCCTTCCCCGCGTCGATGATCTGCTGCCCCGAGTGTTCAAGTGTTGCACGGCGCAGCGCGATCACCTCGCGACATTTCTCCAGCGTCGAGTACTGCACCTGTAACAATACTTCCCCGACGCTGGCTTTCCCTCCTTCGAACAGGTAGGGGTAAAATAGCCGGTCATATTCTGAACCTTCTGGATCCATCATCACATCACCTCGTTGGGGGAATGACTTTCGAAGCTGGCAATTGCTACACCCCCATGCGCCAGCAGCATATCTCCTGGTGCAACATCTTCCACCAGGGTGACATCAACTTCCTCCGTCTGGTCGCTCACCTCCACCAGTGCCAATCCGGTCGCTTGGTTTACGCTCAATACCTTGACGAGTATGGCTTCGTCGGAACAGGTCAGACAGTGTCCATTTTCGCAGTAACTCATTGCAATAGCCCCTCGTGTTCAAAGAACACATGCACCAGTTCCCACAGGACGTGATAGAGGGTCTCATGCGTCTCCTGTATTGCCAGCGGATCGAGCGATTGCACGACAAAGCAGAAATCGGGTCCGCTTAGCTTCAACATTCCACCGTCGCCGCCGGTCAGTCCCAGTGTGAGCAAACCCAGGGCCTTGGCGACCTCAAGTGCCGTCACCACGTTCGAGCAGTTCCCATGGGGAGAAAAACCCAGCGCGATGTCCTGGGGTCGAGCCAGCGTTTTGAGGTGATGCGCGAAGATCACTCCGGCGTTTTCTGTGGCCAGCATACTGCTGAGCGTAGCACTATCATTGGTCAATGCCAGGGCAGGCAGCGCGCGTTTGCCCACAATCACCGGGTGCACGAACTCGACTGATACATGCTGTGCGTCGGTTGCCCAGGCACCGTTACCGAATGCCAGCAGCCGCCCTCCCTGGTGAAAGCGCCGCGCCATCGCCCAGCAAGCCTGGGCAATCTTCGCTGCCTGGGCAGTAAAGAACGCCTCTGGTACGGACATGCTTTGCTCAAAGCGGGCGCTGACCACCGCCCATAAGTCCTGATCACTCGTATTCTGCATGGTTGATATTCCTCGTCATTCATTCTATCTGGCTCTGGTGCAGCATCTTGAGCTCATCCTGGTAGGCCATGTCCATCCCTTGTAAGGTTTTCAAGGTCTCCTGCGCCTCGCGCTCATCGATCTTGCTCATGGCAAAACCAACATGGATCAGCACCCAGTCTCCTGGCGCAACTCCTTCCGAGGCGATGAGAGCGATGCTCACGCCACGCTTCACACCGGAAACATCCACTTTTGCGATCTGGAATGTTTCATCGACGATCTCTACGATCTGACCTGGGATACCAAGACACATAGTCGTTCTCCTATCCTCTTTGCAGCCGGGCCGCTGCCACTGCTGCCTGGCCCAGACTTAACCCGCCATCGTTGGGGGGTACCCGCTGATTGATGTAGACACGAAATGCCATCTCGTCCAGGCGGGCCATCAGTTGCTCAAGCAAGAGCCGGTTCTGGAATACGCCACCGCTGAGGGCGACTGTTTGTAATCCGGTCAGGTTGCGAACTTCAGAACAAGCTGTCGCCAGCATCTCAGCAATTGTCACATGGAAGCGCCTGGCGATGTGTGATACGGGCACGCCTCGCCCTATATCCCTGACGATGGCATGAATCATTGGAACCACGTCCAATCGTCTTGTCCCTTGCTCGATAGCAAAGGGATACATTGTGACTCTACCACTACATGATGCTGCTAGCATTTCTAGCTCTATAGCCGCCTGGCCTTCGTAGAGGGCGTGACTTCTCAGCCCGAGCAGCGCGGCCATCGCATCGAAGAGCCTCCCCAGGCTGGAGGTCCGTGGGCAGTTGATGTCATGCGCGATCATCTGTGATAAGATGCGCCACGTTTGTCTATCCAACTGGCGTACAAAAGGAATATCCAGGTCGAGAAAGGCATCACCGTACGCCCAGGCAAGGTAGACGGCTCCCATACGCCAGGGCTGCCGTATAGCCTGCTCGCCGCCCGGAAGAGGCACATAGGCCAGGTGCGACAGCCGCTCAAATCTCAGAAGGTCCGCCACCATAATCTCGCAGCCCCATACTGTGCCGTCCGTGCCATAGCCTGTGCCGTCAGCGGCGACTCCAATCACCGGCTCAGTCAGGTCATGCTCCGCCATGACGCTCGCAATATGCGCGTGGTGATGTTGGACGCCAATTTTCCGCGTGATACCTGAGTCGAGCGCATACCTGGTTGCCAGGTACTCAGGATGCAGATCATAAGCAATCGCTTCGGGATAGATATCAAAGAGGTGCTCGAAGTGTTCGATCCCCTCCCGGAACGACATCAGCGTTTCCAGGTTCTCCAGGTCGCCAATGTGATGACTGAGAAAGGCCTGTTGCCCTTTAGCCAGGCAGAAGGCGTTCTTGAGGTGCGCGCCGCACGCCAGCACAGGTACGGGAAACTCCAACGCGAGCGGGATTGGCTCCGGCGCATACCCACGCGAGCGCCGCAAGAACTGCGTATCGCCTGCCGTGACCCGCACGACAGAATCATCGCACCGCATGTGGATGTCGCGATTGTGTGTCAGCACTCCGTCAGCGATTGCAGCAAGCCTGTCAAATGCGTCGTCGTCACGGTAGGCGATTGGCTCGTCGCTCAGGTTGCCACTGGTCATCACCAGCGCAACGGGTCGATCCTTCTCAAATACTTTGGCACAGTTGCGCAACAAGAGGTAGTGCAAGGGCGTGTACGGTAACATGATGCCGAGTGTATCGTGTGACGGCACAACGCCGAGAGCCACGGGGCATGCCGCCCGCCTCTTGAGCAGGACAATCGGACGCCGGTGTGATTGCAGTAACGCCGCCGCCTCTGCGCTCACCTCGCAGAGCAGCAAGACTGTCTCCACGTCGGGCACCATCAAGGCGAAAGGCCTGGCTTCGCGGTGCTTGCGTTGTCGCAGCCGCTGTACAGCCTCTGCATGCAGTGCATCGCATGCCAGGTGGTATCCTCCCAATCCCTTGACTGCCAGGATAGCGCCTGCCGCGAGGCATTGGGTCGCAAGCGCGATTGGCTCTGCATTTTCGAGATTGTATGCCCCTCTCTGCGCTGTCCAGTCCTCAAAGCGCAATTGGGGACCGCAAACAGGACATGCGTTGGGCTGCGCATGAAAGCGCCGGTTAAGCGGATCATCGTATTCACGCTGGCAGGCAGGGCACATGGGGAAGACACGCATAGTGGTCTTGTCGCGATCATAGGGCACATCCTGGATAATCGTGAAGCGCGGCCCGCAGTTGGTGCAGTTGATAAACGGGTAGTGGTAGCGCCGGTCAGCGGGATCGAAAAGTTCGCGCAGGCAATCGTCGCAGATAAAGGTATCGGGTGAGATCAATGCGTGGCGCTCGCTCCCTTCCTGGCTGCTAACAATCACGAAGGTTGTCTCGTGGCACGGCGGAATGTGTTCAGATGCGATGGTATCGATACGCGACAGCGGGGGGGCCTCTTCGTGGAACGCCTGCAGGAAACCATCAAGCGCCTGGGGTGTGCCCTCGACCTCAATCGTTACGCCTATGTTGTCGTTGCGCACAAAGCCGGTCAAGCCCCAACGCAGGGCCTGACCATATATAAAGGGGCGGAAGCCCACACCCTGTACGATACCCTGTACAACGACGCGCCGCCGCTCCATTGTTGAATCTACCAGTTCTACCATTACAAAGTTCCTTCCAGGACTGCACCTGGCACGGTTACACTCCTGTGACCCCTTGTGTTTCTTCGAATAGCGTTCTCATCAAAGGAGACCTCGATAGCCTTGATAGAACAGGCATCCTGGTGATTGATCTGCAATGCCATGTCCCCACAGCGTGGGCAGACTACCTCTTCGGCAGGCTGGCAACTCTCGAAGCGATGCAAGCATGCGAAGCACTGGAAGGTCGCAGGCAACCAGAAAATCTCCAGCGCAGCGTCCTCGGCTGGCGTACCCATCGTGAGCACGGCGAAATGCTGGCGCGCAGCTTCTTCGGTGAAATGCCCGCATGCCCCCAGCATCAGTTCCACTGTAATGACGCGCGATCCACCGGCCTGCTGCATCTGTTCGAGGATCGTCCGTACCGCGCCCTGCATAGCAGCTACTTCGTGCATAAAACGGTCTCCTTCTTGTTATTCTAGTCGCGTGCCTTGCCGGGCCAGATTGAGCCCCCAGCATTGTAACTCGGTCGCAGCCGCGTCAACAAGTGCATCCAGGTGCGCGGCTACTGCCTCGGAAAGCTCCCAGCCAAGCTCTAAAGCTGCCGGCTGCATGCCCCACACCACGACTTCGTCAGGCTCTGTCCCGCGCAATTTCGTCACCGCCAACAGGTCGGCTAACGCGATCTCGTGGGGCGAGGTGCGCATGCCAAAGAAGGCGGGCAGTTCGTTACCTGCCGCCCGCAGCAGCGTTCCAGGGGGACCATCGGTGAGCGCTGCATCAAGGATGAGCACCCGTGCTGCACCTTCCAGGTAGCACAGCAGCTCCAGCCCGAGCGTTCCCCCATCCACCAGTTGCAACGCATCCGGCAACGTATAGCGTGTCTGCAGGCGCTCCAGCGCGCGAATACCAAGCCCCTCGTCGCGCCGTAGCAGGTTACCCAGCCCCAGCACGATACTATCACCGCCGCTGCCAGCATGCGACAGAGCATCAGGCATTGTCCTGTCCCGCCTTCCTGGAAAACCTCGCCCAGAATGGCCTTCTCCTCTTGGCTGGCGTCTCCTCAGCTTCTATAGCCTCGATCTGATGACGAGTCAGTGACTTCCAGCCAGTCACGATGCTTGATACGAGACCGCTGTGTTCCTCGATATCGATCAGGATGCACGAGTACACGTGGTGAATCGTAAAGGCCAGGAACAGCCACATGATGATGTCGTGGACCAATCTCACCGGTTGTGCCCCGAAGGTCACAATGATCCAGCCAAATGCAGTCGGCCAGAACGTGCCTTGATCAAAGGGGAGCGAAAACAGCGCAAAGCCCGTGATAATCTGGAGCAAAAACAGTGCGAACACCACGAGGTAGGTTATCCCCGCCAGTGGGTTGTGTCCTACCTCGGCCGGCGGCTCGCGCCGTAGGAACACGTAATAACCCAGCATTCGCCGGGCATCGCGCCGCCGCGCAGCAGTGACTGGCAGAAACTGGTGCCAGCGAGCATATGTGTTGCCAACGAACGCCCAGTAGATGCGGAAGAGCACGCTGGCCGTGAACACGAATGCTGTCACAAAGTGAATGAAGCGCACGCTCCCCATCAGGTACTGGTTGGATGCCGGGCCGGTTGTCCCTAGAAAGGGGGTGGCGATGTAGATGCCTGTAACCGTGAGTACCCCAATGGAGATCACGGTTACCCAGTGGGTAATGCGCACTGGCAACTGCCAGACATACACATCCTGCCTGGGCTCGGCCTGGGCGACAGTCGTTGCACCGTGCTCATCTGCTGGTTGTGATGCTTGCAAAGTGATACCTCCCTACAGGATGCGAATGTTGGCGTACTCACGACCCTTGGGATCCATCACATGAACCGCACAGGCCAGGCATGGGTCAAAGGAGTGGACCGTGCGCAGGATTTCGACCGGCTGTTCAGGGTTCACCACCGGTGTGCCAATCAGCGCCGCCTCGTAGGCTCCAGGCTTTCCTTGCGCATCCCTGGGACCCGCGTTCCAGGTTGAGGGAACAACCGCCTGGTAGTTCGCGATCTGCCCATTCTTGACATGCACCCAGTGCGCAAGCGAGCCGCGCGGTGCCTCGTGGAAACCAAAACCGAAGCCTTCACTAGGCCATGTGCTGGGATCCCAGTGGGCTGTATCGTGAATCGTCACATCGCCGCGCCCAATATTTTCTTCGAGTTGAGAGAGCCAGGTCGGCAGTTGGTTGATCATCACCTGGGCCTCGATAGCGCGGGCTGCGACGCGTCCCAACGTCGAGAACAGTGCCGTGGTGTCAACTTTCAACTGGGCAAGCGCGCTGTCAACCAATGGCTTGACGTAGGGTTTCCCCTGCGTATAAGCCAGCAACATGCGCGCCAGTGGACCAACCTCTACGGCATTCCCATCGTAGCGTGGCGACTTCAGCCAGCTATATTTTCCGCCGGTGTTGAGAAACTCGTATGGTGGCTGCGGGCCTGTGTAATTGGGTTGCGTCTCACCTTTCCAGGGATGCAGGCCCACACCGTCACCTTCATTGTACGTGTACCAGGAATGCGTGACGTATTCAGCCACCTGCTGCTGGTCAATCGGCTGGACGGTCGAGAGGTCCTTTCCCAGGATCAACCCACCAGGGAAGAAGAAGGTATCAGTTACGTTCTGTACATCGCTTGCATAGTCCCCATAGGCCATATAGTTGCCCAGCCCTGCACCGTGCCCTGCCCAGTCCTTGTAGAAGGAGGCGATGGCGAGTACATCGGGCAGATAGACTTGCGAAACAAAGTCCTGCCCGCGCTGGAACAACTGGGTAATCAAGGAGAGTCGATCCGCATTGACAGTAGCCTCGTTGTCAAGATTGAGCGCGGTCGCCATGCCTCCGACCAGGTAGGATTGCGGATGGGGGTTCTTGCCGCCCAGGACCGCGTGAATGCGGATGAAATCCCGCTGCCAGTCGAGTGCCTCGAGGTAATGAGCGACTGCGAGCAGATTCGCTTCCGGCGGCAGTTTGTAGGCCGGATGCCCCCAGTAGCCGTTGGCGAACAGGCCCAGCTGACCGGAGTTCACAAACGCCTGCAAGCGATCTTGCACGCCTTTAAAGTAGGTGCGGCTCGACTTGGGATAGGTCGAGATGGATTGCGCCAGCGTGGATGTTGCGCCGGGATCGGCCTTGAGCGCCAACGTGATATCCACCCAGTCCAGCGCATGCAAGTGGTAGAAGTGGACCACATGATCCTGCACGAGCTGTGAACCAGCGATCAGATTACGGATCAGCCGTGCATTGTCCGGAATCGTGATGCCCAGGGCGTTCTCGACAGAACGCACAGAGGCAAGCGCATGGACGGTGGTGCAGACGCCGCAAATTCGCTGTGCGAAGACCCAGGCGTCACGTGGATCACGATTGCGCAGGATCATCTCGATGCCACGGAACATCGTCCCCGAACTCCATGCATCGGTCACCTGCCCACCCTGTACTTCGACCTCGATACGTAGATGCCCCTCGATGCGGGTGATGGGGTCAATAGCTATGCGTGTCATGCCGGTGCTCCTTCCTGTTTACTCCTCTGTGGCTTCGTTGGTGGCGGCCAGGTTCGGTGCCTGGGGAGGCTCTGCACGGGTACGCGAGAGATCATGCTCCCGTTTTTTCGCCTTTTGATTCCTGATGACTGAGCCAACAGCATGCACAGTCGTGAGGGCTGCCACGGCACCAATGACGCCCAGGCCAATTTCTTCAGCGGTCGCTTCAACGCCAAAGCCGCCTACGTTCGGCAACGCCTGATAGAAAGGCGTCATGGTGTCCCAGAAGCCGGGTTGCGCGCAGCCGACACAGCCATGCCCGACGCCGATGGGCCAGTTCGTGCCATCGTTCCACTGGATGCGCGGGCAGTTATAGTCGGTCGCGGGCCCTTTGCACCCCATCTTGTAGAGGCACCAGCCCTGCCGGTGACCTTCATCACCCCACTCCTGCACAAACTGGCCGGAATCGTAGTGCGCACGGCGCGGGCAATCATCGTGAATGCGGTCGCCGTGGGCAAACAGCGGTCGCCCCAGGTTATCAGTCGCTGGCAGCTCTTTGAAGGTCAAATAGTGCACAAGTGTCGCGGCCAGGTTCGCGCCGTTCATGGGGCAAGCGCTTAAATTAATCAGCCGCAGGCCCGGAATAGCCTGGCTAACACCTACCGCACCCGTCACACCACCTGCCGCCGCAGGAATGCCGCCAAACGAGGCGCAGGTTCCCACTGCGATGGTCGCATAGGCGTTTGTGCAAACCTCCTGGGCGATGTCGATGGCGCTGCGCCCGCCAATGGTGCAGTAGACGCCATTCTCTGCGAGCGGGATAGACCCCTCGACAACGGCGATGTAGTTGCCACGCTCGGAGGCAATTGTGTCTTGCAGAGATTTTTCAGCCGCTTTGCCAGATGGTGCCATGACGAGTTCGTGATAATTCCAGGAAAGCAGATCCAGCACGATATCGGTAAACGTGGGGTGGCCGGCACGCAGCGCAGATTCGGAGTTGCCCGCGCAATCCTGGAACTCCAGCCAGACGAGCGCTGGCCGCCTGGTTTGTTCGAGTGCCTTGACAATCTGCGTGGTATATCGTGCAGGCAAGGCCAGCGCGCCAGTCATAACGGAGCAAAAGCGCAAGAAATCGCGACGGGAGATATTGCGTCGCTCGAGTGCTGCCCAGACGCCATCCTTGAGCACCTCTTCTTGGTGATCCAGATCCATGCTCTCCGTCCTTTCTCGATACAGTAATAGGCCGATTCACAGGGGATAATGTATTGAAGATAAGTATAGCACAAAAGTGCTCCGTGCCTTAAATGCAGTTAAGTAAAAGGCGGCGATGCGCACGGGACGACTCGTCCTGGCTCCTGTGGCAAGCCTGGTGTAGATCATGCAGACGGCCCTTCTTTGTAGAGGAACATGCGTCTCCTGCTCATTACACCTGGGCTTCTTGACGCCAGCGCACTCCCGCACGCTGCAGAATCCGCCGGATCTGGCTGCGCTGTACCTGGATTCCTGCTGCATGAGCCACCTCCGTCAATGCGTCCAGGCTCCACTGTAGAGAAGTGTGTCCATCTTGGTGGCCTGGAGCTGAGTAGCGGGCCAGGGCTATAATCCGATGGCGTTCGATTTCGGTCAGACGCGCCTTGCGCCCTGGTCGGGGGCGATCCCCCAATCCCTCGAAGCCTTCCTCATTGAAGCGATGCAGGACACGTCGTACTGTTTGCGCACTGCAACACAGATGGGAGGCAATGGCATGCACCCGCTCCCCATCCCAACTCCTGGTGACGATGCGAGCGCGAAGGACCCAGTCAAATGGACCGTGACGACTGCTCGCAAGCCGGCGCACCTGGCGCTCCTCCTGCTCATCAAGCGGCTGGCGAGCTTGCTGGATTTTCGGCATCTTCCCACTTCTCCTTTTTAATCACCATTTGAGAAATGCTTTCTCTTTGCACTTGTGAAAGAGAATTCGAACTGGCGCACACTGCCGGGGCCCGGAGTTGCGCCTAAATACGCCCAGCATAGCCTTCATTTCTGAGTCCGGGCTGAGGCGTGGCTGATGGATACCTGAAATTCATATCATACCGGCTACGATCTTTTTTCAGCTACTCATGTGTTTCAAGGCTTCAGATAAGTACAACTGAAGCATTTTGTGTTTATGGAACAACTGCCGTAATCGCCCGCGTATCCGCAATAGTGATGGCCTGCGTCTCGGTAGCATCAATAATGCGGAAGGTATGGGTTACGTGAGCGACCTTCCCGAGCATCGCACCCGCCCCGCAGTACCGTTCCTCCGAAAGCTGAATGGCCCGTGCTACCGCTTCTGGTTGAATGTGGTGCCCGGTGACAATATGCACAACGTTGATCTCGACAAACACCATCGGGTGATCTTCTACCCGTACACCCACGACATGCACAGCATAACCGGTCACCTGCTGGCGCTTCTTGCGCAGAATCGAGATGACATCCATCCCGGTACAGCCAGCCAGGCCAACTAACAGCAACTCCATCGGGCGAAAGCCCGCGTTGTGTCCACCGCCGTGTTCTGCTGCATCAAGGGTGACATGATGACCGGAACCAGTCTCGGTGTCGAAACGCATCCCTGTCTCCAGTCTCACGGTGGCACTCATCTGCTCAGCCATTCATTTGCTCCTTTTATGCGTTCATTCGAATATTCATTCAATACCATTAATATAGAAGGATGAGATCACTAAACTATCACAGCAGAGGCTGAAAACCTCACAGCGAGGTCACATTTCTTTTGCTTCCGCTAGCTGCCGCTATGATCATGACATGCCACCTCTTCCCTAGGATAATCTTAGAGTAGCTCTCGAAAAATTTGGCCAATGAATAACGGCGCCGTTACTCATTGGCCCGATTGTTGCTTTTCCTCGTACTGCTTTTGAACACATCCACCCTCCAACACAAGAAAATTCACTCCCGTTAAAACAACAGGGCTCATCTAGGATGCGATACCAGTACTACCCCATGAACACAAAGGTGGTCCCGACGCTATTGGGAATAAATGCATCCGGCATCATTTGAGCAATCCGTTGCGTGGCGCGCCATCCTGTGCAATGGGCAGGCACAACGACCGCCGGCTTGATCTGCTGTAATGCCTCAACCGTTTGAGGGATGATTGGCTCGAAGAGCGTCCCACTGAGATGGAATCCTCCTACCAAGGCATAGATTTGCTCAATGCCTGTGTGCGTACGCGCTTGCCGGAGAATGTTAATTACGCCTGCATGTCCGCAACCGGTCGCTACCACCAGCCCTTTATTGCGAACATTGATGACAATCGCCTGATCATCATAGACCCACGGATCAGGTTGCCAGGTTCCATCGATCTCCGCCTGCTGATTCTTCAATCCCTGCTCAAAATCAGTGGTCCGCTCGATTTGTCCCGTTACAAGCAGTTTGCCATTGATCACAAACGATGGGCCGCGTTCTACCAGGAGCTCTATTCCCTCTCGTTCAAGGTCATGCAATGAAGGAGGTGGTAAATCCAGGATGCTCGTATCGTTGTAGATGATACGGCGCTTGAGGAAAGCATCTGGATGAAGTAGGATAGGCATGCGCCGTTTGCCAAGTGTGTCGAGGAAGCCGTCCAATCCATGCGTATGGTCAGTATGACCATGGCTCAGGACAATCGCCTGAATGGTACTGAGATCGAAACCCAGCACCTCCAGGTTGTGCAATGCTCCATCGGGCGTCACTCCGGTATCAAAAAGAATCGTCTCGCGCCTTCCCTGGTCAATAACGGTGATCAGCAACGAGACGCCATGCTCTGCACGTAACTGAGGACGCGTGAAGCCATAGTGCGGCAGCGGGAAACGTCGAGCCACTGGCGTTGAGGATATCAAGAGATCAAGCGAATTATCCATGATGGTGGTTATTTCAACTCCATCGACAGCGGGCAAAGTGAGCAATGGTGGCATGATAGAAGCTCCTCTCTGAAAAATCCAGTAAGCATACTCCTACTTGCATTTTTGTGGGCAGGAACGAAGAGATGCTCAGGAGTAGACAATGAAAAGTATATGGTCAAACTCACAGAAAGAGAACGAAAGAACCTGTGTTCAGTGGATTTACCTGTGCAGTCGGAATCGCGGCAAACTGATTGTATCGGTGACCTCCTCAAAAACTACGCTCACAGGTTGATCTACGTGCAGCTCCGCTGGAGCACTATCCACGATGCTACTCAGCATGCGTGGTCCTTCCTCCAATTGCACGATCGCAACAGTATATGGAACATCCGGCATAAACTCAGGAGATCTGTTCTGGTGAATGATGGTGTAGGAGTAAATCACACCCTGCCCGCTGACCTCTTTCCAGCGCAGTCCTTCGAAGCCGCATTGCATACAGTACAGGCGTGGATAGAACTGGTATCGCTGGCAGCGCTCACAGTATTGCAGCAGTAACTTCTCCTGCTGGCATCCCTCCCAAAACGGGCGGTTCTCTTCTGTGATCACAGGCAATGGTTTGGGGTGACTGGGCTCTGGCATGTGATTGCTCCATTCTGCTAGCTTCATTACTACCTATCATATCATTTCCTGAGCCGGTGGTATAATCGGATCACATGCACTGCTTGTTCCTTCTCAACTACATAGCAAAGGAGCACATACCTTATGCCAGTTTACAATGGACGCATTGCCATCGTTGGCATCGCCGAATCCGACTCTGGCCGAGTTCCCAACATGACCGAATTACGTTTGCAGGCCGCTATCCTCCAGCGCGCGCTGGAGAATAGCGGCCTGCGCAAAAGCGAGATCGATGGCGTGTTCAGTAGTTCAGACACCCTGATTGAGCCAACAGTGATGCTCAGCGAATATGTGCAGGTCTTCCCGCGTTACATCGATACGACCTCCATCGGCGGTGCTTCCTTCGAGGCGCACCTCAATCACGCAGTAGCAGCTCTCCGCACAGGGAAGTGCGAAGTGGCACTGATCACCTACGCCAGCACTGAGCTCTCCAGCCACGGGCGCACGCTGGGCACAGGAGAATGGTCAACTGCCGTTCCCGAAGCGACCTATGAAGCTCCCTATGGCAATACGCTCGTCGGCGCGTATGCCATGGCTGCACGCCGCCACATGCACCAGTATGGCACCACCTCTGAACAACTGGCCGAAATTGCCGTGGTGACACGCCAGCATGCTGGTCTCAATCCCCCTGCTATGTATTGCAAACCTATCACCATACAGGATGTGCTGGACTCGTGCATGATCGCCGATCCGTTGCACTTGCTCGATTGCTGTGTGGTGAGCGATGGTGGAGGCGCTGTGCTGGTCACGACCGAAGAACGAGCCAGGGACCTGAAGCAAATGCCGGTCTTCGTGCTGGGAAGCAGCGAGAGCCATACCCACACGCACATCTCGCAGATGCCTGATCTGACGGTGACAGCAGCCGCAATGACTGGGCCACTAGCATTCGCCGAGGCGGGAGTGCGGCCAGACCAAATCGATGTAGCTATGATCTACGATTCGTTCACGATCACGGTCCTGTTGCTGTTAGAAGACCTGGGATTTTGCAAGAAAGGGGAGGGTGGGGCATTCGTGCAGGACGGGCGTATTGCCCTGGGTGGGCAATTACCAATCAATACGGATGGAGGGGGTCTCTCAGCCAACCATCCTGGCATGCGTGGCATTTTCCTCCTCATTGAGGCGACACGTCAACTACGAGGGCAGTGCGGTCCCCGTCAAGTGAAAGATGCAAAGCTGGCGGTAGCTCATGGCAGTGGTGGCTTGCTTCCCTCGCAGGCCACGGCGATTTTGGGACGGTAAGAAAACGTGATAATCGAGACCGATCAGCTACGCTCTGAAACGCGTAACTCAGGGAATCGTTTGCACTGCTCCAATATTCGAAATCCCAAGCGAAACCTCCACACTTTGAATACCCTGCTGCTGAAGTACGTGAGAGTACTTTCCAGGGTATTTGAGGCGTGGTCAATATGGTTGTGTACTACGACACCAGAAATGGGGTGAACCTGAGCGGCGAAGTTGCCTTCGCCGCTCAGGTTCACCCCATTCATGACCATTGCACCTGCAAGACGGGCACAGGAAATGCGTATGCGAGGTGGGTACACTTTTGTGATGCTTTGGTGGTACTCGGCTTTCCCGTAGGAAATGAACATGCAGGTAGCCACGTGTGCGTCTCCGATGTCTGTCAACGAGGACGTATCTGTGAGCGCATCCTGGACAGAACTGCTTTCTTCCAGGGTCAGAGCTTAGTCACCAGCCCTGGAAGATTGCTCCTTGCCCGATTATTTCTCAGACTCTAACTGGTACGCTGCACCTGACGCGCCGCTTCCTCCCATTGCTCTCGTCCCTGCTGCGTAGCCTTTTCGAAGCTCTCGGTTGCCTTCTGAAAGCTCTCTAAGCTCTGTCTCGAGGCGGTCTCCACCACTTCGAGCGTCTGCCGATAAGCAGTGAGCGGAGCGCGGAAGAAGCTCAAATAGCTCTCTGTGACCTTCTGATCCACTTGCTGTTTCTGCGCCTGCTGTTCCCACTGCTCCAGCATGGAACGCGCACTCTCCGCGTGGTCCTTGAGCAACGCGATCGTACTCTCAAAGACGCTTTGGGCATACTTCAGGTTTCGCTCTTGAGCGACAGAGATATTCTCTGCCAATGATTGGTTGGCCTCGCTCAAGGCTTCGATCGGACTTGCAGTGACTTCCTTGCTCTTTTTGTCTGTCATGGACTTGCTCCTTCTTTCTTTAAAGAACACGCTGTGACTCTCACTCGGCTGGAGATTTCCTTGAGGCCATGACGCGCCTCTCCTAAGCAGTATATCGCATGCGTTTCCCCATGTCTTAGCGCAGAGCAACTTTTGCCTCACAAAACTGTCACAATGGTTCGCCCTCTTCTGCGAACCACTCTCCCCAAGCTGGAAGAACCGCCACCAGGACCACTGCATCAAACAGCAACGCCCAAAATACACTGCCCCGCGGCCACACATTCGGCCAGGGAACGATCACATTGATGGAGGCGACTGCCGACGTGATCAGGACTAGCCGCGTTCATTCTTACTGTGTCCATAAGTCGTAGATCCCAGCAAGAAAGCCAGCACACATTGCCAGCGCAAGGATGCCGAACATCTTCCCAATGGTGCTCACCATGCTACTGCCTCTAAACAGCCACGAGGTACCAGGAAAGGATGGACACGCGTCCGCCAGAAAGAGACCAGGGAACCAGGAGACCAGAGCAGGCATCAGGTGTTGGAACTAGTTCCTCGAAATGATGGATACTGTTCACAAAGAACTTTGTCTGAAATACTGGCGCCATGACAGCAGAAGAACGAATAGCATCCTTAGAATCACAACTGAGCCAGGTTCTCAAGCAATTGCGGCTGACCCAAGAGGAATTGCGCCAGGCACAAGAGCAATTGGAAGCGGCCTCCAAGCGCATCGAGGAAATGGAAAAGCAGAAGACACCCCCGCCGACGTTTGTGAAAGCGAATGTGGTCAAGCGGCAAGATGACCAGAAGAAGGCACGCAAGAAGCGCGACCCCAAGCATAATCGCGCACGGCAAAGGCTCGAGCCGACGCGGATCGTGGAGCATGGGATCACAGACTATGGACGTGCTCTAGGTCCATTACGACACTCATCAGGTGCGGCCAAGGCTGTTGTTCACAGCAGCATACAAATCTCTTAACGCGAATGGAATGCTGAGGAAGATGGTATGGTAGCTTTGGGGATCATTCCAGGATGTTACAGGTGAGTTGAGGAGAATTGTGGGAATGCTTTTAAGCTCTTTGATGTTGTGCAGCCGATGAGAGAGTTCCAGCGCATTGTGATCAAGGAGGTCATCGTCAATGATCAAGAGGTCGGGCTTAATACGCTCTGCCGTCTCTTCTGCACTCCTCCCTCTGGTGATGGAGAGGACTTCACACTCGAACTCAAGCTTTAACGCCATTTCCAAAAACTTGAGAAATTTCGGATCGCTTGCGACAACCAGGATCGTTGGGAAAGCCACCTGGACCGTTCTCATGAGCATGAATTCATAACCAGCCATTGTTCACCTCCATCATTGCAGGAAACACTCGAGGAACTGTTTAGTACTATCCTAGACGATAGATGCCGGAATTGGAAGTGCCGGGTATCACAACGCTCTCTCAATGTGGGAGCATATGCATACGAAACACATGGAGCTGTAAGCGTAGGTGTAGATATATTCCTCGCGAAAGGAAATAGACTGAATGGAGGTGCAATTACCATAACGATGCGCTATGCCTACTCTCTCAAGTCTTCAGGCCGATCTCGTCTGGATCAGAAGTGGGTGCACATTGATGTCTAGCACACCTATCTGCCTTGTGCACACGTCTTGTTTTTCTGGCCTCATGATGCTACATTAATGTTATATTCATCTACGATGACAATTCATTCTCATGAGCTGAGATTCTGGCTCTTTTTGAGAGAGGGACACGCCATAAAGCATCAGGCAGCATACCCATGAACAAGGCCCACCCAGGAAGAGAGACGAGCTAGCTTGCGTTCCAAAGACCAGGTTCTTCCTCCTTCGATGTTCCATGGAGTGGTTTCATCGTCTCATACGCTGGTTGTTTTCTTTCAGAGCTACCAGTTGTGTTGTCGGAACAGCCCACAGTTCAGAGGAGCTTCCTGAAATCTGAAGGGTACTCTCTGATCCGTGTAGTTTACTTTGCTCAAAGCAGGTCCCTTCTCCTTTGCGTCTCATCAGTGTAATCAGCGTTGCCAGTAACCCTCGACAGGGAGGATTCGCCGATGGCCGACTCACGACAATTTGATACGAGCATGCCCCCTCACTCGTCTTCGGCTCTGCGCGTCACGTCGACAGAGTTGCTCCACCTGTTGGACATTTCGCCTGATGCGCTGCTCATTGTCGATCGGGAAGGGGCCATGGTGATGGTGAATGAGCAGGCTGCCGCACTGTTCGGCTATCGTCGCGAGGAGTTGCAGCAGCAGCGGCTTGAAATGCTCTTGCCCGAACCCCTACACGCCATGCATATCGCACACCGACAGCACTATTTCGCCACGCCGCGCACGCGCTCGATGGGCGCCGGACTCCACCTGTTGGGACAGCACAAGGATGGGACTGAGTTTCCGGTGGATATCAGTTTGCGCCCCGTGCTGCTGGGTGACGAGCCACTGGCCATCGGGGCCATTCGTGATATGAGCGCACAGAGGCACGCCGAACGCGAGCGCGCGCAACAAGCTGAGCACATCCGCCTGCAGGCTGAGCTGATTGACCTGTCGCACGATGCGATCTTCATCCGCGATTCCGTGAACCGTGTGATCTTCTGGAATAGGGGAGCAGAGGAACTCTACGGCTGGTCGTCCCAGGAGGCGCTCGGTCGTATCACGCATAGCCTGCTCAAGACGCGTTTTCCCAGCAGCCTTGCCGAAGTTGATGCACACCTCGAAGGGGATGGTCGTTGGGAAGGGGAACTGACACATACCCGCCGCGATGGCAGCCTCGTGGTCGTCGAAAGCCGCCAGGTGCTGGTCTGCGATGTGCTGGGGCACTCCACAACGATGCTGGAGATCAACCGGGACATCACCGAGCGCCGCCGCCTGGAGCAAGTTGCGCAAGCCGTCCATGCCCAGACCGTCGCTCGCTTGGCTTTCCTCCAGCAAATCATAGATGCGCTCCCCAGCAGCGTCTACCTCGTGTACGGCCAAGACGCGCGCCTGCTGCTGGCCAATCGTGCCGCTGCCAGCGTGTGGGGAGCAGCGTGGCACATTGATCAACCGATGCAGGAGTTTCTTGCCACCCATGGCATCAGGATCTTCGATGCGCAGGGGCGTCCACAGGAACTCACGGATTTTGCCACGCTGCGTGCTGTGCAAGAGGGTGAGACAGTCTTGCATCATCAGGAGATCATCCGTCGTCCCAATGGGTCGAGCTTGCCGGTGCTGGTCAATGCCGTAGCACTCGACTCGTCCGATGGGTGGCATGCCTTCAGACAGGCACCAGATGCACCAGAGCCAACAGCACAGTACAAGCAGCATGCGGATGTAGAGTCAGTAGCGCTGGTCGTGCATCAGGATGTGAGCGCACTCAAGGAAGCAGAGTACCTCAAGGACGAGTTTATCGGGGTGGCTGCCCACGAGTTGCGCAACCCCCTCGCCGTGCTCAAAGGCTTTGCCGGGATGCTGGTGTACCAGACGGCGCGCGGCAAAGGCGCGCAACTGTCTCCCTGGCAGACGGAAGCCCTCGAGGAGATTGATGAGGCGACCTCGCGGCTGGATAAACTCACCGAGGACCTGCTCGATGTGACGCGCTTGCAGGCAGGGCGACTGGTCTTGTCCCGCACCTCCACCGACCTGGTGGCCTTGATCCGGCACATGGTGACACAACGGCAGATGACCACGAGGCACCATGCGTTCTCCCTCGACACAGAGCACACCTCCCTCGTGGTGGAGGTCGACCGTGAGCGCATCGAACAGGTGCTTACCAATCTGCTGAGCAATGCCATCAAGTACAGCCCACACGGAGGACCAATCGAGCTGACCATCCGTGAAGAGGTCAAGCCACACGCCGCGCTCCTCTCCATTCGCGATCGGGGCATTGGCATTCCCGCCCTGCAACAGGCCCGTATTTTTGGGCGTTTTGTGCGGGCAGAGAATGCGCGCGCCAGTGAGATTACGGGAACAGGGCTGGGACTCTATCTCAGTCGCGAACTCGTCGAGCGGCATGGCGGGCGCCTCTGGTTTGAGTCCACCGAGGGAGTAGGCTCGACGTTCTTCATGGCCTTACCATTGCTTTGAGAAAAGCCTCTATTGCATTGAAGTACAAGAAGCGATTTGGTTTAACACCCCTCGTCCTGCGCATAAGAAATGCCCGCAGTCCTTGCAAGCAAGTACTTCCTTTCCTCTAACTACTTCATCCTTACAGAACACGTCATACCAAATCCGATTGATCCCTGATCGTTAAACACCTCGCTCTTTTTGCTCAGAAAAGGAAGATGAGGGTTCCTGAGAAAAAGCTCAACTGTTTATGCCAAAACCGTTCCAGCCTGTTGAAAAAGTCTCTGCCGAGCTTATTGAGAAGAGGGTGAGCTTGGCCGTTTAACAGTCCCTCCTCATTGCCTCAATGAGATTGAGACGTCAGCGAAAAAGAGCAGAACCACGCACTCAGAGGAAAAGGCGGGATACTAACACAAACAACGATCACATAAGAAAACAAGCTTGTTTGGGCATCAAACCATGTTGTGGCAGTGTTGACTGAGACCAGAGAGGCCACAGAGACCCTGATCCTTAGGCTTTTCAGCGGTTCGTCTCTGGCGATCTGGTCTGCCTCCCTCTTGGGAAGAGCCACCGCCTCTGCTGGAAACGGACGCCGTCCCCATCCCCGCTTTCTGAGCAGGCGTTTGAGACTTTGCCCAGCTGCGATGATCTGGGCTTCACAGTTGACCCTCCAGAGTCTTCGCAAGCGAAAGCGCCGCATCCCATGCCAGTCTTTGCCCTCTGCAAATAGTGGTTCCACCCAGACCTTGCGTTTATTTATGGCCTTCTGGTAAGCGGAGGTCTGATGGTACCCCTTGACCCGTTCGAGGTAGTCGGCATAAAAAGAACGGTGGAGTTGCCGACCGCGTTTGCTTGAAGTACACTGCGCTTTGCAGGGACAGGCATTACAGGTGGCTGCACCCGCGCTGTATTCCACTTTCTGCTCTTTGTACTCTATCCGAGATGGCAAGAGTGGCTGCCCTTGCGGGCAAAGATACCGATCGTGTTCAGCATCATAGGTGAATTGAGAGGACCCATAATAGGGCGTCATGTGCTCCCAATCGGGTAAGGGAACGTAGGCCCGAACGTGTGCATCTTCGATGGCTTTGATGTTCTCGATTGTTCTATTCTTGGTATCGCCAGTAACCTGTGTGGGCCGCACGCGCCAACGGAAGTACACATGCCAGCGTACATCAAGCATGGGTTGATTGTCCATCACCTCCCCTGGTGTGACCAGCACTGCCAGGATCATCCGACGTTTGCCTCCATCCACGACGTAATGCGTGTGGTAGCCCAGGTGGGTTCCTCCCCCTTTGAGGCGCATGGGTGTGGCATCAGGGTCGGTGATGCTGATCCGAAAATCAGCGGTTCGCCGGTAGAGGCCATGGACTTCTCGCTGTTGCCGGCCTTCTTCCGCGATCCAGTCGTGTCGAGCAGCATTGTCTGCCGCAAGGTCCTCAAGCTCAGCCTCGTGGATGGCAGTGGGGAGAAGCACGGGACTCGGGCAGGAGGTCTCCACAGGTGACTGTTCGGGAAGCGGTCCGTCACTGCTGCTTTCCTCGGTGCTCTCTGACTTTGCCAGTTCTGGTGCAAAAAGGGTGGCGAGATGCTCTCGAATCGCTTCTCGTGCCTCGACGGCAAAACGAGGAGTGAGCGAATCCAGATCGGCATTGGCATTGACTTGCGTCGAGTCGAAGTGTTAAACTAAACGCAAGAGTCACCTCTTCCGCTCGTCTTCAAAACTGGACATGAGCCTTTCGACTCATCCAGCTCCTCTGTTGCATGGCCTTTTTCATAGGTACGATGTCTCTGATCATGGCAATGTCGGTGGATGACTCGTAGGTTGTGCCACTCGTCTCTCCCACCTTCAGAACGCGGGAGAATGTGGTCGATTTCTAAGAGGTCTCCATTGCGAAAGTAGAGTCCACACCAGGGGCACTGACCTTGCTGTGAGTGGAGTAGTTTTCCTACGGTACTCTGGGTCATTGGATGGTCTTTGAGCCTCTGTGCCCAGTAGATCAGGTTGCCATCGTAGGGACTGGCCATTCCCCTCACCTTGATATGCCTCGTGATGGGAGTCGCGGCATGCCTTATGAGCGCATAGCCTGTGTGGGCTTTGAACTTCCACCCTTCGTGTTTGTCCACCGCCCAATACTTCCCCATAATCCAGTGCATATTCTTGTTCGGGTGTCGGCGTCGTGCCCAGGAGCGCATGATGTGATAGAGGACACTATCACAGTCACTGAACGTTTCCTTGGCTACCACGCTTCGATAGTAGCTCGACCATCCCACGATTTGTGGGTTGAGTGCTCCGATCACCTGCTCTTGTGAAGCGGCTTTGAGCAGGTGGACGGTTCTTCCCACTGCTCGCAGATGCGCCTTGACCTTTTCCTGACTGGGCTTGATGAGCGTTTTGAACCCCAGCGGTTTACCGTGTCCGTCCTTTCCGGTCTGGGATTTCCCCATTGGGAATTGCCGAATGGTGAACCCGAGAAAGTCAAATCCTGCCTTCCCATTGATAGGGTGCAGAGTATGGGCGATTCTCGTTTTACTGGCTTTCATCTCTAATCCCATATCTGCTAACCATGCTGCGGCTCGTACTTGGGCTTTCCGTACCCCCTCTTCTGTCGGATGCAGCACCACAAAGTCATCCGCGTAGCGCACCACATGCGGTTGTTGTCCGCTCGGATAGGCTTGGATGATGGCGGTTTCCATCCCGTGGAGCGCAATATTGGCAAGCAGCGGCGAAATCACCCCTCCCTGCGGTGTCCCGCTGGTGGTTTCCAGAAAGACGTTGCCATCGAGCGCTCCAGCCCGCAGCCAGGCTGTGATCGCTTGAGCCAGTTGGGGGTAGGTGGATAGTTTCCGTACGAGAGCGTCATGGTTGATGTTGTCGAAGCAGCCAGCGATATCGGCGTCCAGCACATATTTGTGCTTTCTGACGATACTTTTGAAGATGGCTTCGATCGCATCATGACACGAGCGGCCAGGCCGGAACCCGTAACTGTTTGGTTCGAATTTGGCCTCCCATTCCGGTTCTAAGGCAAGCTTGACCAGCATCTGCCTCGCCCGCTCAGCGATGGTGGGAATGCCTAAAGGCCGTTTCTCCTCTTTCCCAGGCTTGGGAATGTAGATTCTTCGGACTGGGGTGGCTTTCTTGGGCCACTGTCTCGGGTGGATCTCTTGCACCAGCGTGAGTCGTTGGTGGGCGTGAAGGGCTGTTTTCCCGTCAATGCCCGCCGTCTTCTTGCCCTGGTTGTCCTGAGTCACCCGCCGAACGGCTAAGGTACGGGCCGCTTGGGATTTCATCAAGAGTTTCTGTAACTTGTGGACTGCTCTTTGATTGCCCTGTTGACTTGCTCGGAAAATGCGCTTTTGGATGCGGAAACAATACCTTTCGAGCTTGCGCCAGGGAATGTGTTTCCAAGTCTCACTCACCTGCTCAGCATGGATAGCGTCAGGTGGTGCTTTCCTCTCTTGCATCGGACTTGTGCCTTTTCCTTCCATACAGCAGTGTTCACGTCAGCATATCCTCGCGGTTAGGCGAGGCCTTTGCTTCTTGAACAATCCTGCCACTCCTCCCATACGGTGGGCACCTGCTTGCTCAATCGACCTCTATCGCAAGAGGGTAGGAGTGGTTACTCCGTTCCACTCGCCTGTTTTGCGCTGTCGTAGGTCTGCACTATCCGCCGAACTCGTTGGGAGTGAATACCCTTGGAACTGTAACCGCAGGCCCCTGAGTTGGTCCCATTTTGGGTGAGGCTTCTCAGTCCACGTAAGCCTCGTGGCAGTGACGACGGTTCAGGCGTGCATTCAATTGCTTTGACCAGAGCAGCTAGCTTGAGGCTTCACTCTGTTGGACTCACAGCTTATCCTCGTTCTCTCCCGCTTTACGGATTGACGGCCAGTCGCTGCCGTAGGGAGATTGCTGTCTACTTTCACCGAGTAGGTTAGGAATTGCGCCTAACATCAGACGAGTAGTTATCAATGTTCCTTTCGGTTCATAGCCACTTATCCCCCGTGTTAGCACACGGTTTCAAGTGAACGGATCGCACACAACTCCTTGCCCCACACTAGCTTCGCCTGCTGACACTGTTCGACAATGTAAATGCTATCATGATAGAGGCTCATCCTCGAAAAAAGTGAGTGTATTTGTCAATGATATTGGGTCTCTCCCCACGGGTTGCGCAACGAGATGTACATCCCAAGCGAAGTGGCTCTGGAACGTGCTTTGTTGCATTCATAGCATTTGCATAGAAGCGGAACTTCTCTCACATTGAAAGCCGAGTAAACAATGTGAGCGAGATTGCTCATGAAGCCATTTCGTGCTATATAGTTTGCTTGCTATAATCTCGTTGCGCAACCCGTGGGGAGAGCCCCTTTTATATTAACCTAAACATGGTTTGCCATATGCTGCAACAACTGCATGTGCAGCGCCGCCTTCTGCCCGGTCCCTCTGGCGTGCGGGCACAGGCGCTCGCGCCAGATGGCACACTTCTTGACGATTTCATCGTGGATGGGCAAGGAGGGGTATTGCATGCGCGCAATGCTCCCTCTCCTGTCGCGACATCATCACTGGCGATTGCGGACATGATCGCCAGTACCGCAGAGAAGCAATTCGGGATTGCTTAACTGTAGCTCCAAAGTAGCCAGTATAGCTAGGGAACTGTGACGATTTTGTAATGATGAAACCATATTTGTGATAGCCTTGTGAGGTCAATGCTACATACTTTAAAAAAGTGAGCTGGTGGCCTCAAAAACTGGTAGTAGAAATAGGCACCAGCAAGATTTTCACCTGTTTTGGAAGAGAAAGAGGAAAGAAATGAATATCCTCCTCATTGGAGCCCCAGGAGCAGGCAAAGGGACACAGGCAGAGAAGCTTTCTCAACTCCTCGCACTTCGGCATATTGCGAGCGGGGACCTGTTCCACAAAGCCTTTGAAGAGCAGACTGAACTTGGGTTAAAAGCTCAGCGCTATGTTGATCTGGGCGAACTAGTTCCCGATGAGATCACCATCCCGATGGTGATGCTCCACATTGAAGAACCTGAGAGCATGCAAGGTGTGATACTGGATGGCTTTCCGCGTACGCTTGCGCAATCACAGGTGTTGGATGCAGAACTCTTGCGGATCAATCGACAGATCGATCTGGCGATCCACCTGAAGGTTTCGCGCGAGGAGTTACTTTCGAGGCTTGCAGGCAGAGTCTTCTGCCAGGCAAATCAACACGTGTACCACATCAAATTTCGTCCTCCGAAAGTGGCTGATCGATGTGATCTGGATGGAAGTAAGCTCTACCAGCGCCCTGATGATGCCGGAGAAGCCATGCGAAGGCGACTGGTCATCTACTTCAATCAAACCTTCCAGGTGCTTGACTACTATAGCCGGCAGAACAAGCTCAGAGAAGTGGATGGCAACTCGAGTATCGATTCGGTCCAGGCAATGCTCTTGAGCGTAGTAAATGACTACACGGGAAGAGAAACGAGGGTCTAAAGCAGCATCTTTCTCGCCAGCACGAAATCGACCGGCCAGAAGAAAGGGCTCGTCAGCACGCGAAACAGGCGTGGCCCGTAGTTGACGCGCGTCCGCAGGATCAGCCGCATCATGTCGGCATCCGCTTCGATGAGGATGAACACCCAGCGGTACAGATGAGCAAAGCTGCCACCTGTGTCACTCTGAGCGAACCGCGAGCCATTCATTGATGTGTGGCCACGTAAACTTCATCGCACCGCTGCCCGCCATCATGCCAATATGGCCTCCCTTCACCTTCTGCAGGAACTGATCCTGGCTGCTGACCTTTGTCATGATACTTTCCGATTGGTATAGTGGCGAGATATGATTGGATAAGGCGATTACATTGAGCAGGCTGGCGCGGATGCGGCTGAGGTCCACCCGCTCACCACGAAGAACCATTGTTCCCTGAATAAGTCGGTTCTACCGGTAGAGCTCCTTAATGAGCTGCAGATAGGTTGCCCCGGCCATTGGGATAAGATCATTTACCCAGGTGTTCATGGCGTGCCATGATTCTATGATACGCGGGTTATTCAGGTTGTCCCATAATGTGGGTTTCGAGTGAACGGGTCGCACGGGTCCGTTCCTACTCGACTTCCTACTTCGCACGCCATCTGTTCTACAACCTCCTGTAATGCTTTTTCAACTTCTGAAGAAAGTCCAACTCCAGCACAGAAATTCTTTCCTTCGATGGCATATACGATGAGAGATGGCGGGAGTTGGTCTATTACACGTGCGAGTTCGATAGCCTCTGCTACGCCAAAGACATGGGTAGACTGAAATGAAAGTTGCGCTGGGATTGGTTGCTTAAGTGCATCAAATCGGTAAATAGCGCCTGGATTTCCACCCGAAGAAACAGCATCGATGAGGATGACCATCTTTGCTTCACTCCACATCTCCATCAGGTCCGCGCCATCGCTGGTACACTCTTTGAAGAGCGTACCAGGAAGACCTTTCGCCTGGAGTGCCCGAATGGCTGCCAGTCCAGCACCGTCGTCACCGCGGTACTCGTTGCCGATACCGATCAACAGGATTTGTAGTGGCATAAACTCCCTCTCCTTTTGGCGACCACAAGGGTTCCATCCCCGCGCCAAACCGCCCACGCCCCTACGAGCGTTCGATGTGCAGCTTGAGAAAGTGCGTGGCGCAGGAGATGCATGGATCATAGTTGCGGATTGCCTGCTCGCACTGCCAGGTGAGCTGTTCTACAGGTAAATCTATAGCTTGCGCAACATACTGCCAGAGGTCATTTTCGATGGTTTTCTGGTTTTGGGACGTTGGCGGTACAATCTTCGCGTCGAGAATCAGCCCCTCGTCGTTCAGCCGGTAACGGTGATAGAGTATGCCGCGAGGGGCCTCCGTGATTGCATACCCTACCGATGCGCGTGGATGAAGCTCGACCGCGGGCTTGTCGGGCCTCTCGTACCCCTCGATGATGCGCAGCGCTTCGTCGAAGGCATAGAGCACCTCCACGCTGCGCACAAGAATGCTTTGAAAAGGATTGCGGCAGCGCTCCCCAAGTCCAGCGGCGCGAGCCGCTTCCTGAGCCAGGGGAGAAAGCTGGTCGAAGTTCAGGTTATAGCGGGCCAACGGCCCAACAAAGTAGGCTCCCCGCTCCTTTAGAACAGAGTGTAGCGCATTCGAATATGGCACATGCTCTTCGACAAAGTGCGTATCGTATGCTTGAACAGCAATATCCAACCCTCTATTAGAAACAAGCCGACCCTCATTCAGGGGGTATTCGGCGGGATGGCGCAGCGCAACAAACTCGTAGTTCTGCTCGAAACCTGGAAAGGGCAATTGCGCGGTCCAGCGTACCGTTTCCAGCGCAGCGTCCCGCCCCCACTTCAGTTGCTCTGCGAGCTGGCCAAATTCCTGCTTCGAAGGCACCTTATAAAAGCCGCCAACACACACGTTGATGGGATGAATCTCCCTGCCACCCAGGAACGCGACAATGGCATTGCCAGCCTTCTTCATGTGCAGGCCGCGCTTCACAATGTCGGGGTAGTCCTGCGCCATGTGCATGGCATCAGGATAGCCAAGAAAGTCGGGTGCATGGAGCATGTAGATATGCAAGGTATGGCTCTCGATCCATTCGCCACAGTAGAGTAGCCGCCGCAACTGGCGAAGCTGCCCGTCAACTACCACGCTGAGGGCCTGCTCCATCGCATGGACGGCGCTCATCTGGTAGGCGACGGGACAGATGCCGCAGATGCGAGCAGTGATATCGGGGGCCTCACTGTACATGCGACCTCTCAAAAGCGCCTCGAAGAAGCGCGGTGGCTCGAAGATCTTCAGTTTCACGTCCGTAACCCTGTCGCCGTTGATCTTCACGTAGAGCGCCCCCTCCCCTTCGACGCGAGCCAGGTAGTCCACCTTGATGGTCTTACTTTTCATGTAATTCACTCTCCTTGCGAAAAGCCTCGGCATAGGCATTGAATCCGCGGAACGTGCGCACCAAATCCTGCTCACTTGCGCCAAGCTGGCTCCAGCGGGCGCTCAACGAGACGGTATTGGGGGTCTCTTTCGGGCCGTAGCAGCCGTAGCAGCCGCGCGCATAGGCCGGGCAGATGGCGCCGCACCCGGCGTGGGTTACCGGTCCCAGGCACGGTATACCCCGCGCAACCATCACACAGACGGTGCCGCGCTGTTTGCACTCCACGCAGACACTGTGCGCCGGGGTGTTCGGCTTGCGACCGTGTAGAAAAGCGCTGATGACTTCCACGAGCTGGTGTTTGTTGATAGGACAGCCGCGCAATTCGAAGTCGACGAACACGTGATCGGTGATGGGCGTCGACTTGTTGAGCGTTTCGATGTATTTCGGCGTAGCGTAGACGATAGAGATGAACTGTTTGACGTCCTTGAAGTTGCGCAGCGCCTGAATACCACCGGCAGTAGCGCAGGCACCGATGGTCACCAGGTACTTCGAGACGCGGCGCACCTTGTGGATGCGCTCCTCGTCATGCGGGGTGGTGATGGACCCCTCGACAAGCGATAGATCATACGGCCCCTTCACGACAGCGCGCGACGCTTCGGGGAAATTGGCAATCTCTATCTCACCAGCCACGGCCAGTAGCTCATCTTCGCAGTCCAGCAGGCTCAACTGGCAGCCGTCACAGGAGGAGAATTTCCAAACGGCCAGTTTTGGTTTCTGTGTGCGCATCATCTCAAACCTCCCACTTTGTGAGCAACTCTTGAACCTGGCTGTACTGGAACACGGGGCCGTCCTTGCAGACGAAGTGAGGCAAATACTGGCAGTGTCCGCATAGGCCGATCGCACATTTCATATTGCGTTCCATCGAGACATACATGTTCTCTGCTGCTACCCCGCGCTTCTGCAGCTCTGCCGCAGTGAAGCGCATCATGACCTCGGGACCGCAGACCATGGCCACCGTGTTCAGCGGATCAAACGGCGCCCTGGGGATGAGCCGTGTGACGACACCAACACTGCCACGCCACTTGCCTGTAGCATTATCTACCGTGACATACACCTCGAGGTCAAAGTGCGCACGCCAGTGCTCGACTTCACGCCGGTAGAGGATGTCTTCCGGCGTACGGGCACCGTAGAGGAGCACGACCTTGCCGTACTTTTCCCTTTCGGAGATAACCTGGTACATGGCCGAGCGCAGGGGTGCAAGTCCGATGCCTCCGGCGACAATCACGACATCCCGGCTCATGGCACGCTCGATGGGCCAGTGACTGCCGAACGGCCCGCGCACGCCTATCACGTCGTCAGGCTTGAGTTCGCGCATGGCCTTTGACACGGTGCCCACAGCCCGTGTTGTATGCACAAGGGGCCGACGCCTGGCCGGGTCGCCGCTAATGGAAATTGGAATCTCGCCCACGCCGAACACGTAGAGCATATTAAACTGCCCCGAGGCAAACGGCGGGAATTCAACTCCTTCTTCCGGCTCAAGCTCCAGGGTGAAGGTATCCGGTATCTCACGTCGCACACGCTGCACCCGGTAGAGTTGCGGCAGCATCGGATCGGCTAAGTTGGCTATCATATTGCACCTCGCGCACCAACGCCATACACGTCGAGCAGTTGTACGCGTGTTGCCTGAAGCCGCTCCATCATGATTTGAGCCACCCGCTTCATGAGCTCGTAGCCAAGATCATGGTCCTCTTCGCCCTTAGTACGCAGGCACGTACCATCCAGGGCGATCGCGCGCACCGGCTCAACGACACGCGCACTGAAATGCCAGCGATAAGGTGGGAAAAGCCAGGACCAGCCAAGGACCTCGCCGGCTTCGATCGTCTCGATAGTAATTGGCCCGCGCTGTGCAGCAAAAATCTCAAGCGCCACTTTGCCGTGGCGGAGGATATAGAATTGCGACGCCTCTTCGCCCTCACGGAAGATGTATGTTCTGGCGTTAAAGCGCACGTTCGAGGCACAGCCAGTGATCAACTGTAGATATTGGGGCTGAAGTCCTTGAAAGAAGGGGTGCCCCACCAGGATCGATTCGAGTGTCTGCATCGTTACTACTTCCTTTCACCACTGCTGACCCGAAGTGTAGACGCGATAGCGTCGTTGCAGTGGTGGCTTTCAAGTTACTCCTTTGCCCCCCTGGCCGAGGTGCCATCGCTTTCGCGAATGGCGCGAACCTCTTCGGTAATGTCAATGCCAACCGGGCACCAGGTGATGCACCGCCCACATCCCACGCAGCCCGAGGTGCCAAACTGGTCAATCCAGGATGCAAGTTTGTGCGTCATCCACTGCCTGTAACGTGACTTGGTCGAGGAACGGATACTCCCACCAGAAATGTATGAGAAATCCATCGTGAAGCATGAGTCCCACTTGCGCCAGCGTTCGGCATGTTCGCCTGCCAGGTCGGTGACATCCTCGACCGTCGTACAAAAACACGTAGGACAGACCATCGTGCAATTGGTGCACGTCAGGCAGCGCGAGGCGACATTTTCCCAGCGCGGATGCTCCAGGTTGCCGTAGAGTAAATCCTTGATGCCAGTGGTATCCATACTCCGACCCATGTGTTCGGCGGTGCTTGCTACAATATCCTGGGCCAATTGTATGTCGTCCTTGCTCGCCTCTGCATGTGGAATCTCGTGGAGAATCTCTGCCCCCAACTCCGTGCCGACTTCTACAACGAAATAATGGCGATTTGCCTCTAGCACTTCGGTCAGTGCCAGGTCGAAACCGTCAGTCGCTTTGGGCCCGGTATGCATTGAGGTGCAGAAACATGTCCCACCGGCCTGAGTACAATTGACGGCCACAATAAAGAGGTTGTTACGCCGCGATTGATATGTAGGGTCCGTATATCCAGGCCGCGTGAATACTCTATCCTGAATCGCGATGGCATGCAGTTCACATGAGCGGACGCCAATAAACGCAAGCCTGGGGACCTCCTGGTTCTCAGGGATCACCTGAAAACCATTGCCCTCGCGCCTGGCTTGCCATAGGCGGAGTACGGGGGGATGGAGAAACTTCTTCCATGAGTGCGGTCCGACGGCATAACCAAACAACGCCTCGTCTGCTCGCTTTTTGAGGCGATAGGTGCCACCATCCTGCTCATCGGTATAACCAACAGGCAGATCGGCAACAGAGGTCAGCGTATCGTACACGATGGCACCATCACGAACGGTCGGCCCTACGACTTGATAACCCCTATCGTTCAGAACAGCAAGTAGCTGCTGGAAATGCTCATACTCCAAAACCGTCTGGTCATTTACCTGTAAAGAAGGCATTATCATCTCGCGTTGTCCCTCCGTATATCGCCACTAATATAAAAGCAGAAAAGGGATCCAGTGGCACTCCTTTGGGCATCTACTCTACAACTATGGGATACTAATATCACAAAAAGATCATAATTATGGGCTTAAAAATCACAATCTAATCACGATAATGCACCGCTCTTTTGCAATGCTACCAGGGTCTTGATCATGCCCTTTTCTGCCCACACAATGACTCCGGTGATATCACTTGTGCAAGTTGTGATGCAATTGTGACAGAAAAGGCTCATGTTGTGATACGAAAGATACACCTGTCGGATACCCTTACTTACATTGAGTAGGAAACGCGCACCATCGTGACCAACTCTAAGTGAACAAGGGGCGGTGCGACCTGACGATTCAGGATACCGCGCACTGCGGATGCGGCTTCGAGCGAACTGCAACGCTGGGGGTGTATCTAGTCGAGTGTTCCTTTAAAGCTACCAAAGCAAAGGAGAATAGTTATGCATGAAGTAGCAGCAATGCAGGGCATGGTTCGCACTGTCCTCGAATGCATGCGGCAGGCCGGTGGGTCGCGCGTGACGAACGTGCAACTGGTTCTGGGAGCATCTGGACATTTCACAGCGGAAGCTGCCTATCAACATTTTGAAGCGCTAACGAAAGGGACACCAGTTGCAGACGCGTCTCTCACCATCCAGTGGCTTCCAGCGCAGTTTCTGTGTATTTCATGCCTGCATCGTTTCGAGAGTAGCGAGCCATCAAACCAGGTAGCCTGCCCCAGGTGCGGAGAAGTAGCACTCGAAGTCGGTCATCAAGATATTTGCTATGTCAGCGCCATCGATGTCTCTTTCGAGAAGAGAGAGGAGGAGGATGCCACTACCTCGCGCATTACTCAGGAAGAGCCGGAGACCGGCGCTCACATTCTTTCCAACCTATGTTCTGTCCCTGCACTGAGGACCGCGTTATGGTAAATACGGATGCTTTTGAGCCTCCAGGTAAAAACGTGTCGATCCCATTGCTGGGAGGTACAATCGGAGCTCAAAAGGGGTAGAACCATTCAGGAACGATTGAAGACTTACATGAAGAAAAAGGTTGATTCAGGTCAGCAAGTTGGCGAAGCGTGCGAGTCACGGGCAGCACTCAGATGCCTTGAAGGAGATGGCGAATGTGTCTGGGAATACCAGGGCAAATTGTCGAAATTGTCGATGCTGAAAAGCAATTTGGACGGGTGGAGGTCCTGGGCAGCACGCGCACTGTCCATTTCGCCATGCTGGCACCAGAAGAAGTTCAGATCGGCACATGGGTGCTGATCAACGCGGGCATGGCGATCAGTCCGCTGGAAGCGGATGAGGCATCTCAGCTCCTGCAATTCATCGAGGAATTGGATCGACAATTCGAGGAGGAACAACCATGAAACTCTCTCAGCGGCAAGGAATCATGTGGGCGCTCGGGGCGGCCATCGTGAGTGGCATCTCGATCTATGTCAACAAATTTGGCGTGGCACAGATCAGCAACCCCTTTGTCTACACAACGGTCAAGAACAGTGTCGTCGTGGTCGGATTGCTGGCGGCTGTAGGATTACTCGGCAGCTGGAGGGAATTGCGGGGCATGAGACCGACGCAGTGGCTTGCCTGGATCGGCCTGGGAGTGATCGGCGGAGGTGTCCCTTTCCTCCTGTTCTTCCAAGGCTTGTCTACTGCTTCCGCAGCGAGCGCCTCACTTGTGCAAAAGACGCTCTTTCTCTGGGTGGCTCTGCTCGCGGTGCTGCTACTCAAGGAGCGCCTGGGTGCGTGGCAGGTGCTGGGGCTGGCCGTTCTCGCGGTGGGTCAATTCCTCCTTCAGCCGCTCACCCGCTGGGGCGGTTGGGGATGGGGCGAAACATTGATCTTGATCGCGACACTGCTCTGGGCTGTCGAGACCATGCTCGCCAAACGAGTGCTGGGTTGGATGAGTCCCCACACCGCCGCGCTGGGTCGTATGGGCATTGGCGCCCTGGTGATGTGGGCATTCCTCACCTTCACCGGGCGCGCGGGAACGGCGTTCACGCTCAACGGCACACAGTGGTTGTGGATAGTGATCACCGCAGTCTTTCTCATGGCCTATGTGTGGATATGGTACCGTGCGCTCAAATTGGCGCCAGCGACATTGGTGACGAGCGTGCTCACCATCGGCGCAATCGTCACGATCTTGCTCTCCGCTTCGTTTGATCGGCACGTGGCCACCGCTCCGCAAATCGTCGCGATAATGTTGCTGGTGTTGGGCGCGGTACTGTTTGCGCTTCCACCGAGACTACGGTGGCGTCGTGCGGCGGAGGCGGCATGATGCAGGAAAATCCGTTTGATGTGCTTGCGGACTCGGATGCTGGAAAAGCAGATACCCGGATGTTGACAACCGAGAGTCTGTTGCTGGACGGCGCGCAACTTTTTGCGCGCTATGCGTTTATGCCAAACCGGCTGACCTACTGTGGCGGTGATGATCATCGTGCGTTGTTCGATTACTGTGTGGCGGGCGTCACGGATGCCGGCTTGCGTGATCTGCTCCGCAAATTTACCGGTGCCATGCCCTACCTGCGGTTGATCGCCGAGTGCAACGCCATCCTTGATCCCTTTGATACGCGCGTGGTCGAAGCCTACTGGCTGGGGAATGAACTCTTGCAGGGAGTCGAGGCGCGCGCGTTGTACGACTCACTCCGCGCACGATTTGGTGGCCAGATGCGCGCTCGTGATATCGATCTCGTGTTAGGCAAGGCGCCCGCTGGCGCGCACCCGCATCACAGCTTTCATGTCCTGGAAGTGTGTCCGCGTATTGGATGGCCGCAGGCGCTCGCGTTCATGGACAATTGTCGCATCAGTTGGGGCAAAGTGGTTGTACTGGATGGCAGCACGCTGACCGTGGAAGTGATGCCGCTGGTGATCGCTGGCCACCGTCTCGCGTTAGGGTTGCCAGAGCATCGCGCCGTCATCCGGAAATGTGATGGGAATGGATTCGTCAGCGCAGCCCAGCCCGATGAGTGGGTTTCTATGCACTGGGGCTGGGCATGCCAGGTGCTTTCGCTGCGACAGGTCGCCAATCTCGAGCGATGGACGCGCTATCATCTCGACATCGTAAATCAGACGTTGTAACGTGAGCATTGATTCGCTATTCACGTTTACGTGTGCAATCGGTGTAACAGTCTGCAGCGGTACGTGAGCACTGCGCAGGCTTCCCAGCCTCGATCCGACACGTGGCGTCGTGGTGACTTCGCTGAATGAGATGGCGATAGGCTCAGAAGTAGCGATTGTATTCGATGAGCCTGCTATCCCTGTACGTCCCGAGGCGCGAGGAATCTGTGAGATACTGGGCCTCGGTCCCCTGACGATTGCTAACGAGGGCAAACTATTGGCGATTGTGGCTCCGGAAGTGGCAGAGGCAGCGCTGGCAGCGGTGCGTTCACATCCATCAGGTCGCGAGGCAGTCATCATTGGCACCGTCCAGGCCGAGCCTGCAGCAATGGTCTTCCTGCTCACCGACATTGGAGGCAAGCGTGTGCTGGATATGCTGGTGGGTGACCCATCGCCACGCATCAGTTAAGCTGACTTCCCCAACCATCGCTACATCAGCATGCGCATGGCAATTTCGGCAAGTAAGAGATAGCTAAACGTTACTCCTGCCAGGAAAAGGAAGTACAGGCCGGTCAGTGTCGTAGCGCGAATTTGAGCGTTCCGGCAAGTGGGGTAAAGGGAAGAATCAGGCCGAATGTGACAATCATGAGCACCATGATCCGCAATCCTTGACTTGTGATGCTTCTGTGATAGCAAAGCGTCGCGTTGTGATGATTTCGTGCGGCGAAGGTATTACGCTTTGGATAGAGTAGGCCGTCAGAGCAAGCTCAAAGGTCGGGCGGGGACATTTCAACGGCAAGGCGCATTAGCTTGCTGATGAACCGGAGACGGCTCAAAGTCGCCGTCTCTGTCACCTGCTCTCGAGGAGGTACTATTATGCTTATACAACAAGAGAACCGCACTCTCGTCACTTCTCAGGGGACACGTTTGCAAACGCTCGCCTGCGCAAGGGTTGTGGATGCTGAACAGCCCGTGCTGGTCTTGCAGGTGGGTTACGACCTCGATCCAGGTGTAGTGCGCAAGCAGAGTCCGAACGAAGACACGCTCTCCGTCACGCGTGGGGTCATTTCCTCTACCCCGCCGAAACCGTTTACGCTTCTGATCGTGGCAGACGGCATGGGAGGCCAGGCGCATGGTCAGGAAGCGAGTCAGCTCGCCGTTCACACCCTGGCCGAGTACGTTTCCGGTTCACTCCGCTCTAAGCAGGAGACGTCTAAGACTTTGCTGCCCATACTCAAAGCAGGCGTCCAGTCTGCCAACCAGGTGCTGTACCAGCACAATCAGGAGCAGAGCACCGATATGGGAACGACGATGACAGCGACCCTGTTAGTGGATACCACAGCCTATGCGGCGCATGTGGGCGATAGTCGATTCTACCTGTATCGCGAGCCTGCGGGACTGTCGCAAATCACGCAAGACCACTCCCTCGTCGCCGCTCTCGCGGCAGCAGGAATTATCCAGCCGGAAGACATCTGTACCCATCCCAGGCGCAATCTCATCTACCGCTGCCTGGGCGAGAAATCGACCGTGGAGGTGGACACCTGTGAGGTACCGCTTGCTGCCGGTGATATCCTGCTGCTGTGTTCCGACGGGCTGTGGGAGATGGTGCGCGACCAGCAGATCGCTGCCATCTTGACCTTGCCCACGCCTGATCCTTCGCAGACCGCCCATGCACTCATGCAGGCAGCATTGGCAGGTGGAGGTGAAGACAATGTAAGCGCCATTGTGGTGAAGATGAGCAAACTATAGCTTCATACCCGTGGTGGTCGCCGTGTACGAACTTTATACACAAATTGGATAAGGAGCAAGGTCATGACATCACGTTTTACCATCGGGATCGAGGAAGAGTTTCAAATGGTAGACAGGCAAACCGGCCAGTTGCGTCCAGATATTCAGACCATCCTAGAAAAGGGGCATGCTTTCTTTGGTGAGCAGATCAAACCAGAGATGTTGCAATCAACGGTCGAGCTTATCTCGGATATCTTGCCAGATATCCCGACCGCTCGTCACGAGATGCGGGACTTGAGGGCTCAACTGGCCTGGTTGGTGGGAGAGGAGGGGTTGGCACTTGTCAGTGCTGGCACTCACCCGACCGCATCGTGGCAGAACGAACTGAGGTCACCCTATGAGCGGTACGCACAACTGGAAAAAGAATTTCAGGATGTTGCCCGCTCCATCTTGATTTTTGGCCTGCACGTCCACATCGGGATTGAGAGCCACGAGCTAGCTGTTGAGTTGATGAATCAGCTGCGCACCTGGCTCCCCCATCTGCTCGCGATCTCGGCCAACTCCCCATGCTGGGCGGGACGCCTCACTGGTCTCAAGTCGTATCGCTCTGTCGTCTGGAAACCCTTCCCGCGTAGTGGTGTGCCAGAAGTATTTCCCTCAGCGTGCGACTACGACGCCTATGTCCAGGCGCTCGTCCAAACTGGCTGCATTGACGATGGCAAGAGAATCTGGTGGGATATTCGCCCGCATCCATTTTTCAGCACCATCGAATTCCGCATCTGCGATATGCCCGCGACATTTGACGATACCATCGCCATTGCTGCGCTCTGCCAGGCGCTTGTCGCCAAGCTGACCTGGCTCTACAAGCATGGCTTGCGGACCCCTGCGTTATCGAGCCACTTTATCGAAGAGAATAAGTGGCGTGTCATGCACGCTGGTTTGGATGCAGAAGTGCTTGATTTCGTGCGGGGTCGTCGCCTCAGCATGCGCGAGTCCATTAGCGAACTGCTTGATTTCGTGGAGGATGTCATCGACGATCTGGGCAGTCGCCGCGAGATCGACTATCTCCGCGGGTTACTCGAGGACCCAAACGGAACAGGCGCTGATCGCCAGGTAGCCCTTTACGAGCAAACGGGCAGTATGGATGCTGTGATCCGGTTGTTGATGCAACAGACGATGCAGGGCATTTCTGAGAAGGTACTTGCGCAGACAGGTGCGGATTGACCACATCTGCTCTGTAATTTCGTGAGGGGACAGAGATAGAAGACCCAGTTTTTGTGAAAGCGCAGTGTTGCGCGCGCGATATACCTAACGTGTGAGAGGGGACCTCTCAAAGAAAAGCGAAGGGAGGCTACTGAAGGATAAAGGCGCATGTAGGTGAAGGGCGTACCACGAGGACAACACACGCTCCGTGAACGAAGCCGTTCGGAGAGGAACGCAGCACTAGATGGAGAAAAACTCAGGTGTCAACGTCAGGCGGAAGGCGGTTGATGATGGAAGTTGATGAACAGCATCGTCCCCGTTTCGAGAGTAATCGACACGACTATACTTGGATAAGTCCGGGTGGCACTGCCAATCAGAAGACGGTTGATGGCTGTTTTTGGCAGTGGAGAAGCGGTATCGTTCTCGATTGGCCGCTGGCATGAACCACTACGTCTGACTCTAGATGCATCAATGCGAAAAAAAGCTTCACTCCCTGGATTGTGAGGTTCAGTCTCGTTCTTGTGATGCACCTGTGAGCTGACTGTCTTACCTTTCTGGTGAACCAGATTTCAACGATGAACAGGATGTGCTCTTGTTAATACAATGAGGTTCGCCCTAGATGGAGTCTATAGCCTCTTGAAGGGAGAGATGTAATGGAACACCTTGCTACTTCAACCCGGCCACTACGCATTGCTATCATCGGTGCTGGCCCAGCCGGTTTTTATGCTGCCGAAAAGCTTCTCAAGCAACCAGATATCGTCCTGTCCATTGATATCTTCAACCGCTTCCCTACGCCTTTCGGACTGGTCCGCGACGGTGTTGCGCCTGATCACCAGTCCATCAAAGCGGTGATCCGCGTCTTTGATAAAGTCCTGGCGGATCCGCGAGTCCATTTCTTTGGGAATGTCACCTATGGTGTTGATATCCATCATATAGAACTCAAGCAGTTCTACGATCAGATCATCTATGCGGTTGGTGCCCAGGCTGATCGACGTATGGGCATCCCGGGTGAAGAGCTGCCCAATGCCTTTCCAGCTCTCTCGTTTGTTGGCTGGTATAATGGTCATCCTGATTATCGCGATCTACCCATCGATCTCTCATGTGAGCGGGCTATCGTGGTCGGCAATGGCAACGTAGCAATGGATGTGACACGCATCCTCGTCCTGTCCCCGGATACGTTGCTGAAAACGGATATCGCCGACCATGCGCTGGAGAAGCTGCGCGAGAGCAAGGTCCGCGAGGTGGTGGTACTGGGTCGACGTGGCGCAGCGCAAGCAGCATTTACGACCCCTGAGATCAAGGAACTGGGGAAGCTTGAAGGGGTGGACGTGATCGTCGATCCTCACAACATCGAACTTGATCCAGCAAGCCTGGTTGAGATAGAAGAAGATCGCACAGCGAAGGGCAACCTGGAGTGCCTGCATGCGTATGCAACTCGCTCGCCGCATACCGCTTCTCGCCGCATTACCATGCGTTTCCTGGCCTCTCCTGTGGAAATTGTTGGTGTGAATGGGCGGATTACAGCGGTGAGGATCGAACGCAATGAGCTTGTCGTGGATTCCAATGGGGGACTACGATCGAAAGGAACTGGCACGTTTGAGATCATTGAGGCTGGCCTGGTGATGCGCTCTATTGGGTATCGCAGTGTGCCAATTGAAGGTGTGGCATTCGACCATGCGACCTCTACCATCAACAATATCGCGGGGCAAGTCGTGCATCCGAATACCGGTGAAGTAATACCAGGTGAATATGTCGTCGGGTGGGCCAAGCGCGGCCCCACCGGTCTGATCGGAAATAACAAGCCTGACTCGGCAGCCACCGTCGAAGCAATGCTGGCCGATCTGCCGATGCTCCATGGTATCAGCGATGATCATCGTGACCTGTCGCAGGTTGTGGCGTTTCTGCATGAGCGAGGCATTGACTATGTGACCTATCAGGATTGGAAGATTCTGGATCAGTATGAGGTTGCCTGCGGCGCCAGGCAAGGGCGTCCGCGTGTCAAGGTCACCATCGTACCCGAGATGATGGCAGTTATCCACCAGGGGCGTATTGCAGGGTAGTAGACGCAGTGACGGAAGGTTGATGTATTGGGTAACCTCCTGGCGTACGGGAAACACCAGGTCCCATAGCGTGATGAGTTCGGGCATCTGTGGATCTCCAACGAGACCAGGGTGGATGCCGTCGAAGTCCCCTCACGCAAGGATAGTGAGTCCATCCAATGGCATCATCGCTCCTGCACGCAGGTAGCACTCTGGACCCCGGTGAACCGCTGCATATCCAAGTGAAAGCCGCCATGCACATGATCAAGCGTAGTGAGGGTTTGGATGCTCTCCGTGATGACCTCCGGGCGTATACCGTCACCTGGTAGCACGGCTATCCGGTAGAGTCGCATGTTCCTCGCTCCCCTCGCCTGTCATGTGCTGTGCGTTGTCACGGCTCAGAGCCACAGTTTCTCAGAGTATAACAATTCTCCTGATGTTACTTCTGTGTCTCGATGACCTCGATAGCATGCTTGCCGCCATAGAATTCCCACCAGGGTTTGGCACCTTTCTTCAGTACCACATTGAGCGCCTGAATATTTTGCACACCTTTCTCCTCCAGCCAGCTACGCAAAGCGGGTGAGCCCCCCTTCGCATAGACCGGAATACCGTCCTGCCAGGTAGCACGGACACACGATACGCCGGCGAATGGCGTATCGGCCTCGGCGGCCAGTTCCAGCGACTCAAGGAAGACCTCATCGCTTACACCAGCGCTGAGGTAGATGAAAGACACCTGCGAGGCCGCAGCCGCATCGCGGAAGAACTGCTTAGCCTCTTCACGACTATATGCAACTTTACCATCTTTGTTGGCGTGTGTTCCTGCCACGTAGGCCATGTTCACAGGAATCTCTACCTTTAATACATCGACTCCGTACCCTGGTTTAGAGAACTCCTGCATGTACTCTTTGACCCTGCTTGGCTTGACACGAGCAAACTCGAAGCTCTTCTCCTCCCCAACCTGGTCGTCATAGGCCAGCACCTCCAGGAAGAAAGGCACATCGTAAGCACGGCATTCGGCACCAATGCGCTCGATAAAGGCATATTTGGTCGTGTTGACGTGTGCCGTGTCCTGGCCATTGTAGTACATCAGCACTTTGATGACGTCGGCCCCGGCCGCAATGAGACGCCTCACTGACCACTCATCGAGCAGATCGGGCAGGCGTCCCTCAGCGTTTGTATCGTAGCCGGTTTTTTCATAGGCGAGAAAAACGCCTGCATTGGGAGCACGATGCTTCAGAGCCTCCAGCCCATACTCAGGGTCGAGTAAAATAGCGCTGGCATATCTTGTAAGCACCTCCGTCACCTGGAGCTTAAAATCGCTCAGATCTTTGCTGGTGGCATCACTCCCCTGGCTTTTGCAATAGCCTTCTTGAGTGAACCGCGCTGATCCATTGCCGCGGCCGCAATAATCCCGGTCTCGTCGGCAACCGCATTCATGCCGCTGAATTTCCCACTCGATATGCGTACCTTCGTATTTGTTTCCATGGGTTCCACTCCTATTCTTTATTACTCATTCGAACGCACTGAAAGGAATATGCTAGTAGTATCGTATACAAGGCTGCTTTTATACGTTGCGGTGTAGCGATGTTGCAGCTTTCGCCCAGTTCACTGGAACCTCCCAGCACTCAAGCCGTTGCCGAGGGTGCACCCGGGTGCCTCAGGTACCTTGCGTACACCTCGTCATATATAGTTTGCTTTGTGTTAGGGGTTGCGACGTGCGTGCGATGGCCGCCGAAGCGGTTTCCGCAGCACCGGTCCAGATGCAGATCGCACTGCCACCGAGCTCAGCAGTGCCCCGGGCGGATGCGGTAGGCGGGTCGACCGTCAACAGTTCACAGCCCAGTACATCGACGAGCCATTGACGCCAGGCGGGATGCACTCTGCTGCTCCCCGGCCAGGCTCAATGCAGTTGTCTTGCTCGCTCCAGGGAGCACCTCGAAGGCATTACAATTTTCAACCGGTTATCAATCAGGTGTGTGCCGTCGCGCCACCTGGTATGGTCATCACGTTGCTTGCCGATCGTGGAGATTCTTGCATGAGCGCCTGATCCAGTATGAATCCCTGCACCAGTGGCATTTCCGCCTGCGCATATCAGGCTCAACGATTTTCCATCGAACACCCCATGATGCATGTGCCGTCAGGTCCTCGTGTCCACCTGTCGGGCACGTGGCGCTTCTTTCATCAAATGGCCCTGTTAGGAGCAGCCATTGGGCCGGTCCATCTGGTTCTGGTATGTCCCATTGACCACCCGGATGATCCCTGGTTCGTGGCCAGTGATGAACTAACCGATGCGCAGACGTTGGACGAGTACAGCTTGCGTTTCGACATTGAGGAAGCCTTTCTTGATGAGAAATCGGCTGGATTCCAGTTCCAGACAAGCGAACTCTCCACACCTGAAGCCCTGGAGCGCCTTCTACTGGTTGTGATGATGGCTACCCCTCACTTGACTAGTATCGGATTGGACGTCGTCCTGGCTGGGACACGGAGCTTTCGTGGATACCCATTGGAACAGTGGTTTGAGCTATCTGAAGATCGGCTGGCGATGGCGGCGGCAAGGGTATCAACGTGGATGGCAGGCGTTTGTTCCTTTTTGGTTTGATCCCACGCCGGACTCAGCACCAGCCATCGACTCACATCAGGCCATCTCTGCTAAACATCAGTGAACAGTGCATCTTCGATGTTAAGTTTGTCAGTCAATCGGCCTTTTTACAATGGGCTTTCCGCACTGGCACTGCCAAAAAGAAGAGAGGCTGTGACGCTTCCTGAAGTCAAGGACGCATTGTTTCAAGACTATGTGCAGTAGGGGGTTAACCGCAGTTATCCATTTACCTGCCAATTCCGTGTATCATTGTCCTTGCTCATCGTCACAGCCTGGCCGGTGTGCCATCGTCATCAAATGGCATGTACTCCTTTCTTCGGAAGGAGGGCGCAGAGAGCGCCCTCTTCTTTTCTCACCCTGGCACTTCACTCAGCAACAGGTGACGCCAGGTGTTGCACTCGCTCTCCTTCACTGGTCTTCCGCCCCTCACTCTTCCCAAGTTTCCCGGGGTTGCCTTGAAAAGCCATCGATGAAGTCAAAGACGTAGAGCCAGTAGCACCTTGCTGTACTACTCACCTCGCCCGCTTCCGTCTCAACATGCGCGACCAAAGAGGAGGTCTAAGAGAAGCATACGTTCTGCACCTCACATCCTGCTCTCAAAAAGGGAAAGCGTCTCACATTGGAGTCACAAAAAGAGAGCCAACTTGTGCATTGCCAGATTCAGTTGTCAATCTGCATAATCAGACACCAACGGACGCCCCAGTTCTGGGTAGGGTTTCTCGATGGGTGCGCGGACAAGGTTGCCCCATTCGGTCCACGAACCATCATAATTACGTACATGTGGATAGCCGAGGAGACGAGTCAGCACAAACCAAGTGTGCGCTGAACGCTCACCGATACGGCAATACGTGATGACGTCGTTGTCAGGGTGGACATTTTTCCCACTATAGATCTGGCGCAGTTCAACGGCCGACTTAAAGGTGCCATCTGCATTGGCTGCAGTTGACCAGTAAATGCTTTTCGCAGTAGGAATATGGCCGCCTCGCTGCGCCCCTTCCTGGGGAAAGTTGACCATGTGTATCAGTTCACCGCTATACTCCTCGGGAGAGCGCACATCGATCAAGCGGCGATTGGGGTCCTTTAGTCCACTGAATACATCGTCGCGGAAAGCGCGTAGCGCCTCGTCTGCTGGATGTGCGTGATAGGTGGCAGGCTGAAAATGAGGCACTTCCTTCGTCAATTGACGACCCTCGGCTTTCCATTTGTGACGCCCACCATTCATAATCTTCATATTCTTCTGACCGTACATTGAGAACAGCCAGAATGCATAGCAGGTAAACCAGTTGTTGGGATCGCCATATAGGACAATCGTTGTATCGTTGCCGATGCCCCAATGGCTCATGAGTTTCTCAAAGCCCTGTTGATCAATGAAGTCGCGACTAACGGGGTCCTGCACATCGACATGCCAGTCGAGGTTGACTGCCCCTGGAAGATGCCCAACTTCATATACCAATACATTTTCGTCAGCTTCGATCAAACGAAGATCGGGATCATTGAGGTGTTCGGCAACCCAACTTGTCTCTACCAACACCTCTGGATGTACATAACCGGTCGTGGTGCTCGTGCCTGAGGTCGTCGCTTCTGTTCCAGACATTAGCAATGTCCTCCTTTCGAAATAGATATGGTTTTATTAATGACATCCACATCTTCCATTAATAAAGGCTGCAAGGCTCTCTCACTGCTCGCTCGGCCAGCGGGCCATCGAGTTCGCCCCGCTCAACCAGGGTAACTAACTCAGGGCAGCCAACGGCGAAGACGGAGATGCCTTCGGCAAATTGATCACCTTTGTACGCTGCGAAATTCGCGTTGTTCGCCAAAGACACGGCGCAGGGTATCGCTGACCTCGCCCAGCGTGGCATATGCCTCAACGGCGGCAATAATCAGGGGCATGAGATTCTCACTCCCTGCCGCACCGCTTTCCAGAGCGGCCAGGGCCTGCTGCACCCGCTCATTATCGCGTCGCTGGACTAACGCAGCCAGTTTCGCGGCCTGCCTCCTGCCCACTTCTGGGTCGACATGCAGTAATGCTGGTCGCCGCTCTTCCTCCTCCGTGAAGCGATTCACACCGACGACGATGCTGCGCCCCTGTTCCAGGGCAAGCTGGTCGTCATATGCCGACTGCTCAATCTCTGCCTGCATGTAACCGTGCTCGATGGCACGCACGCTGCCGCCCAGTTCATCAATGCGTTTGATATAGTTCCAGGCTCGCTCTTCTATGGCATCTGTCAAGGATTCGATATAGTATGAGCCGGCCAGTGGATCAATAACATCTGCCACGCCGGTCTCGTAGGCAAGAATCTGCTGGGTGCGCAGGGCCACACGCGCGGCCTCCTCGGTGGGGAGCGAGAGCGCCTCGTCCTTAGAGTTGGTATGCAGCGACTGCGTACCACCAAGGGCGGCCGCCAGCGCCTGGTACGCAGTGCGCACGATGTTATTATCGGGCTGCTGGGCCGTGAGTGTCGAGCCAGCTGTCTGCGTGTGGAAGCGCAGCATCATCGAATGTGGGTCCTGCGCATGGAAGCGGTTGCGCATAAGGTGCGCCCACATGCGACGGGCGGCGCGGAACTTGGCGACTTCTTCGAGCAGGTTGTTGTGACTGTTGAAGAAGAAGGATAGTCTCCCTGCGAAGGCATCGACATTGAGCCCTGCGTCGATGGCGGCCTGCACGTAGCTGATAGCGTTGGAGAGCGTAAAGGCGACCTCCTGCACGGCAGTCGAACCGGCCTCGCGTATATGGTAGCCACTGATACTGATAGGATTCCAGCGCGGCAGGTGCTCGGAGCAGTAGCGAAAGATATCGGTTACAATGCGCATCGAGTGTTGCGGCGGGTAAATATAGGTGCCGCGCGCAATGTACTCCTTCAGGATATCGTTCTGTACCGTGCCGGAGAGTTTGCGAGTGTCAGCGCCTTGTTTCCTGGCGACCGCGATGTAGAGGGAGAGCAGGATGCTGGCGGTGGCATTGATCGTCATTGACGTACTGATGCGTTCTAGCGGTAAGCCATTGAGCAATGTCTCCATGTCCTCCAGGCTGGAGATCGCGACGCCGACCTTGCCAACCTCTCCCTCGGCTAGAGGGTTATCGGCATCGTAGCCCATTTGTGTGGGGAGGTCGAAGGCGACTGAGAGGCCCGTTGTCCCTTGTGAGAGCAGAAAATGGTAGCGTTTGTTCGACTCTTCCGCCGTGCCAAAGCCAGCATACTGGCGCATGGTCCAGAAGCGCGAGCGATACATGGTAGGCTGTACGCCAAGGGTGAAAGGAAATTCGCCGGGGTAGCCAAGCTGCTTGTGCGCATCGAAGCCACGCAAGTCTTCCTCGGTCGCCAGATCTGGTACGACGATGTCTGAACTAGTGACGAACTTTTCCTTGCGTTCCGGTGTCTTCTCTTTCGACGGGCGCAGGGTGGTTTCGCGCCACTCTTCGGTATTCTTGCTCACATGCTGGTCCATAGAGAGCCTCCCCTCCTTTGTCAACCAATCGCATTATAGCATATGGGAGAGAAGGCTTCACTCAACGCTCACCTCGAAGCGCTGTCCTGCGATGAGTAGCTCATAGGTTTGAGCCTCCTCTTCTCGAAACCTTCCTCCTATCACTCTGTTTCAGCATCCAGAAAATCAGGTACTGGACATCGGGTCTACATGCTTAAGGGGAACGGAGGGCGGCGCAAGCGTCCCTCCTGAACTTTCACCCAGCGCTTCGCTGCAGTTCGCGCTCGATTCCACGTTCCAGTGCTTCAATGAGGTAAGGACGGATGGCCTCTGGCGGGATCACGTGGTCAATGGAACCCACCCGCTGCGCCCGCTGCACAGTGTGGATGTGATCGAACTCGCTGGCTACTTCGCCCACCTTTTCGGACCGTACCAGTGCGCTGATCTCATACAGCTTGACTTGAAGAGCGGCCTTCTGGGTCTCGTCTGCCTGCACGATCTGCTCTTGCATCACCTTCACGCGTGGATCGGATTTTGTCCGGGCATCGACCTCGCGAGCGAAGACGACCGCAGCGGCCGGGACTCCGCCGATAACCGAGGCGTATGATCCTGCCACGGCAGCTACCTCAAGGTTCTCATTCAACGCCTTGGAGAAGACGACGAATGAGCCTCCATGGTAGCGCGAGACCACGCAGAAGACGATGGGCCCCTCAAAGTTGGTGATCGCACGGCCAATCTCGGCCCCGTACTCAAGCTCTAAGTTACGCAGTGACTCCGGTGAGCCATCGAACCCTGATAAGTTGGCGATCACGACGAGCGGTCGGTTGCCACTTGCCGAGTTGATGGCGCGCGCTGCCTTCTTGGCTGACAGTGGAAACAGCGTGCCAGCTGTCCATTGCTCCGGTCCATCGCCAGGGATGAAACCGCGCCGGGGAAGAGGCCGGGACTCGATGCCGAGCATGGCGACTGGATAGCCGCCAAGATGCGCGTCCCAGACAACGACGGTGTCCGCATCACGCATCTCGTGCCAGCGTTCGAGCGGCTGGTGATCGGCATCGATCAAACCCATCATGACCGTACGGATGTCGAATGCCCGCTTGCGACCGGCATTCTTCTCCTCAGAGAACAGGTCACCCAGGCAGGTGAGATCGCTATCCTCGGGTCGCGTACTGAAATACGGAAAGTCGCGCACATCGCGTGTTGCCGGGTCTTCGGTGTGCGCGCGGCGTGGGAAACGCTCACCTGGCAGCACATAGGTGTGCTGATAGTGACGCATCAGGATCTGGCAGGCAGAGCCGAGGTCGAGGGCGAAGTACTGTGCCTGGCCGTTGGGGCCCATAATGGGTTCGTATCCGCCGATGCCATAGTTATCCTCAGCCGAGACACCCCCTGAGTAGTCCAGAGATTGCTTGCCGGTCAGCACCATCGCGCCATTCGGCGTCATGATGAGGATGCCGCGGGTGTGCATGAGCATCGTGGCTTCGGCATTCCAATAGGGCTGGGCGCCAACATTGATGCCGTTGACAATCACATTGACCTCGCCACCGGCCTGGGTGAACTCGATGATGCGCCGCAGCGTTCTGGCGACCCAGTCCATGTTCTCGGTGCCGCTCTCCATGGAGATCTTGGCACCGGCTGAAAGGGTGAACCACTCGAGCGGCACCTGGAGGCTCTCAGCAAGATTGATTGCCTCAATGATCCGCCGGCATTCTGGCTCGGCAACCGAGCCAAGGCTCTGGCTCGGGTCCCCGAGCACAATGACGCGGGTCATCCCTTCGGGGTACTTGGGTGTATAGTTGCGGATGATACCGACTACGATTCCTGTCTTGTTCTCGCCATAGGGCCGATCAACGGGCACTAATCGGTTGTCCTCATCCAGATCACATTCGGTAAAGGTGCCAGCAGGCATCCGCACCGAGATACCTGCTGGCTCTGGCGTCAGCATTTCTATGATCTCATACGGATAGACCAGCCCCCGCTGGCGCAACTGCACGACCTTCTGCCGGTACTCGCTGAGTGTTGCAATAGGCGTTTCAATCGGCCCGCTCTCCCTGAGCACCAGTTCTCGGCCACCAGGATTCGAGAAGTGCAGCATGCGGCTACGCAGTTCTCCGGTCCCCACTTCTGCGATCCTGGCGTGAACCACCATCCTCTCCAGGCCAAGCCCCTCAGTAGCTGGCCAGAGTTTCCGCATCAGTTCCAGGAATTCCTCCGGTTGCTGCTCCAGCGGGGGCCAAACGTAGAGCAATACCCGGTTCCAGGCCAAGCGCTTATGGGCGGGCAGGTGGGACTGGTACAGGCGGATGCTTTCCAGCGTCTCCATCAGCATGCGTTCGAGGTGGGGGATCTGAATGATCTGGCCGGATTTGTCCCGTAGAGGTGTCATATCACGCACCTCGGCAAGCGCGAAGAGCCGTTCGTCCTTCGGATTGTCATGCGCGATTCCATGAAACAGGTAGACATCCTCCACCGAGGGCAGTCGGTCGATCTGGAAGTTCGCGAGCCGCCAGATGTGGTGTCGCTCCCCCATCATGGGGTGCAGCCCACGATAGAGGTGATCCTCCTGGTAGCCGTTCTCGCCAGGGCGGTAGGTGAAGTGCTGCGTACTCGCCATACCGAGGTCTTTCCCTGGAGCGTTGACCGCCACGACGATGCGCTGGAGACGCTGGGGGAAGCCGGTTTGATCGAGCACTCCGCGAATCTCCTGCGCTGTCGCCTCATCTTCGCGCAAGGGCTCCGACCGCCAGGTGTAGAAATCGGCAACGATATCGTGCTCAGCAGAGAAGCGGCTCATAAAGCGCGACAGAGTTGCTGCCGCAGCGGCGAAATCGGCATACAGAGCGAAGGTGGTCACAATGACCACACGCTTGCCCTCCTCATCGTAAGCGGCTTTGACGAGTGGGCACCCGTCTCTCGTCGTGGATTCGAAGCCCTCCAGGGGACGAATACGATAGTAGCGGCGTGTGAGCGCCTCGAGCAGGAAGAGGCGCAGCTCGGCTCCTGATTCGGGGAAGCGGCGCGTCAGCAGGTTCTGTAAGGGCTGTGGGCAGGCGACGAGAGCGTTCATCAGCTCTTCGTGATTGGGAGCATCGGGGTGGGCAGCAACGTATGAGAGATGTGACTCCACCTCCTCGTAGACCCTATCCCTGGCCCGATCGAATAAAGGCTTGTAGAAGGAACGGAAGCGGATCTCGCGCGCGAGGTCGTACACAGCCGGGTAGCGCTCCCGACTCGCCTGTAGCAGCCGATCGAGGACGAAACGCATCTCTCCAGTGGAGAGGTGCGCGAGCTCGTCAACGTGCTCCAGGCGTCTCACAAGAATGGCGATGATCGTGGCCAGGTGCTGATTGACGTGCTGGTGCGACTTGTACATGAGAAGGAGGCTTTCGTCGAGTGCAGGCGAAGGCTCCAGGCTCCTCACGCCATAGTGTGCGAGCGCTCGTTGCAGGTGAGCAACGAATACGTTCGGCAGCCGCTCAACACGAGTATCGCGAAAGCGAAGGTAGGCGAGCAGGTCGTGTTCCGCGCTGTGAACTTGTTCTCCCTGTGCGTTTGCCTCAGCCGGGTCTAGTTCGCGACAGAACAGCAAGCAGCTGTCGGCAAAGATCGAGAGCAGTTCGTTCTCGACTTGCAGCAACGCCTGGTCCGAAGCCTCAATGAGCTGGTACACCGTGCTCAGTTCCCCCAGGAGTCGTCTGGATTCGCCAGGGTCACTATCATAGCCGAGCATCTGGCAGCGCAGCGCTTCGAATATCATACGACAACGCACCTGGGGAGAGTCTGCGTTCTCCTCTCGTCCTGCCTGAGCGAAGCTAGCCGCGCCAGCGGCGTTGCCTTTCGTCCTGCCTGACTGCGCAGCAGTAGACGCGCCAGCGGCGTTGGCGGGACGGGTAAGAACGGCAGGACGGATAAGTGCCAGGGTTTCTGCTGTAGGTGCGGCATCTACGAATGGGATGAGTTCGGTATCAGCTAACATATCGACCCATTCCGAAGGCTCCAGATGGATGAGGGGCGATCCCAGATCAACTTGAACATTCCTTCTCACGAACACTTGCACCACACTGCCTGGGAAGGGAGTTGTAATCGCCATCTCCATCTTCATGGTCTCGACGATGGCGAGTTGATCGCCTGCATTAACGTGATCGCCAGGTGTGACGGTCACGGAAACCACCACAGCAGGAGCAGGACTGCGCACAAGGCCTCCTTCCTCGTGTGTTATGCGATGAGGGATACCCTCGACCTCCACGTAGCAGTCGGGGCCATCTACCAGCGAAAGGGTGCGATAGCGTCGTCCGAAGCAGGTAAGCCGCCGTTCCACTCTCCCCAGTCGCTCTACCTGTGCCTCGAAGCTTTGCCCGCTCATGGTCACGCGATACTGCTCTTGACCGAGGCGGGAGACCTTGAGTTGATAGACCAGCCCGCGATATTGGAAGTGAGTAGGAAAATCTGCGCTCTGGCGCACTCTGGGTCGTCCACGGGCTGCGCTTGCGTAGAACTCAGCCTCGGACAGGCGCAGTTCGGCGTCATATGCCTCGACTGCGGCCTGCAACAGTGCCACAACAGCGTACTGCTTAGGTGGATGTTCCTCTTCGGTACTCAGACGTGCAGGCCAGCGAGTATCAACGTGATAGGCTTCAAACTCTGGGTGATCTAAGAGGTCGAGCAGGAACGCCTTATTGCTCGTTCCCTTGTGGATGATGACCGCGCTCTCGGTCAGCGCTCGACTCAATCGGGCAAGTGCTTCCTGGCGGCTACGTCCCCAGGCTGTCAGCGTGGCAAGCAGCGGGTCGAACTCGGCCTGAACGAGATCCTCCTCCTCATAGCCCGTATCCAGGCGCAATCCCGGCCCAGATGCGAGACGAAACAGTTCGAGTTTGCCCCCAGCGGGTGTCAGGCCGTGATCTGGGATTTCTGCATACAGGTGGGCAGCGACCGCGTATCCAACGGGAGCGGAGGGTTTTCCTGCAAGACGGGCGCCACGTGCCACTTCTACCTGTAATTTCACCAGGTCCAGCCCTGTGGTGAACTCCGTGACCGGATGCGCGGCGCTCAGGCATGGATTGAACCCCACGAACCAGAAGCTGTGCTGGCTGGGGTCGTACAGGAATTCCACACTCCCGGCATTCCGGTAGCCTGCCAGCTGGCACAGCCGAATGGCCGCCTCACGTAGCTCGCGCTCCTTCTCTGGTGCCAACAGAGGAGAACCGGATTCCTCGAGTACCCGCTGGCCGTGAGGCGCACGTGTACACGTGCGCACGTCGACCGCCCAGGTCGTCCCGTACTGGTCAACGATCATTTGCACCTCAAGATAATGTGCGGCCTCGATTCCTCCATCGCCCGCAGGCACCACCGGGATGTTGGCCTGCTGTGCAAGCTGCCTGGTGCTGATTCTGTCACTGAGCAGACGCAGTACACCGGCATCTGGACCAATGAAGGTGATGCCGAGCCGCTCACAAAGACCAGCGAGCCAGGAATCGCTGGCCTGGATGCCCCAACCGGCCCAGACCGCGGAGGCTTGTGCGGCTAGCAGCGCCTCTTCAATACGTTCACGATGCTGGTAGCTGCTTCTAGACTGCCCATCGCGCTGATCGACGAAGGTTGCCGGGCCGAGAGAGATCATATCGTCGGCCTCGCGCACAAACTTTGCATGGCGGTCCGGCTCGGTGAACAACGCCACTGTTGCCAGACGCAGGCGCTGTTCACGATTCAGTTCCCGCACGGCTCGGATCAAGCGTAGAGCCGCCTCGCTGCGGCTGACGATGGCGATTCTTTCAATTTGACGTTCCATGCGATGGCCTTTGCCGATGTATTCTGGCGTGTTCTGGAAGTCGTTTGCATGTGCCATGGTATTCGCGATCCTCCTCATATCCAGATCAAAAGGAGCTGGACTCAAATGACGAACGCCTCTGTACCTATCCAACTAACAGGAGTTCAATAGGCCACCTCTTCAACTGCTAAAGCCCAAAACAACCAAGTATTCTGCTCGGAGTGCATATACATCATACACTATGGTGGTTTCTTTGACTTTGCGTTTTGGCGTTTCTACAGGGCCTCAGTCTTCGCTTCTCTGTACATCAGAGCCACCTTGTGACACAACTGTGAGATGAGTTCTTGCCCTGTGATGGTGTTGTGAGATGTAAAACATATACTCTTTACTGAGCATGCATTCCTTACCGGGTGGAGTGATGCTGCTACCAGTTAAGAGCGTCGAATAGGTTGTTAAGCAATGGTGAAAGTCATAATCATATGAAAACCATGACAGAGACGTCGAAGGGAGCAAAACGATGTTCCAGCGGATTTTAGTGCCCCTGGATGGTTCAGAACTTGCAGAGCATGCACTACCGATTGCTGCACGTCTAGCAAGGTCCTCTGGGGGATCAATCACATTCCTCCGCGTCGTACCTTCTCCACTTGCATTCACATCGCAACGAAAGGAGTCAGCGGTGCCGATGCAAGGAGTCGTAGATTCAGATCTTGCCGGGGCTGTTGCCTATCTTACACGCATTACCGCTTCATCTGTGTTAGCAGGGGTTGCAGCGACAACGGAAGTGTTCAGGGGTATGCCAGCAGAGATGATCCTTTCGGTTGCTCGTTCCCAGCAGATGGACATCATCATCATGTGTAGCCACGGATACACGGGCATGACACGCTGGGCTCTGGGGAGTGTGGCAGAGAAAGTGGCATCTCATGCCCCTGTGCCGGTACTTGTCCTGCGAAAAGATGGGCTTGTACCTGCCAGTCCTCATCCAGACGCTCTACGTCCACTCCGCGTGCTGGTTGCACTGGATGGTTCCGCACGAGCAGAGCTAGGCATTGAACCTGCTGCATCCTTGAGTGCTGCATTAGCCGCTCCTTTCCAGGGAGCTCTGCACCTGATGCAGGTGGTGAAACCGGCAACTGCGGATACCGGGGAGAGCAACATCGATGAAGATGGTGAAAGCCAGGCCATCCTGGACAAGGTCAAAAGGTACCTCAGCTCTCTGGTGGGTCATTTAGGTGAAGGGCGTGTGGTATCCGCTGTGGCAGACCTCAAGCTTCCTGTGTCCTGGTCGGTTGCTGTCGATCCCGATATCGCTTCGGCGCTCATCCGAGTAGCAGAAAACGGAGAAGATGCACAAGAAGCAGGGGTGTCCGGCGGCTGCGACATCATTACCATGACCACGCATGGATATGGTGGCGTACAACGCTGGGCGATGGGGAGTATTACCGCGCGTGTTCTCAGAGCCACCAGGCTGCCATTGCTGATTATTCGACCACCGGATATCATGGAGAAGAGCAATCTCACATGGGATGATACAACCCTATCAGCCATATAGGTGTAGAGTAGGGGCAATCACGATGGAACCTTTCGCAATGGAGAAATGGCGAGAGGTGACCATTTCTTTGTGAACTCATTGAGAGAAAATGACCCGTTAGAGTGAGGACGCTGTGATATCAATGGTGTATCCTCTGGGCAAAACATCATTTGAGAAGCGAAGCGCATGCACGAGGAGGATACCTATGTTGAATGTTCAAAATGAATTTCGCCAACCCATTTCCATCGACTTTGCACCTGCCGGGAGCGTCTGCGAATGGTGTGGGGAACCAGCCTTGCAAACACTGACCGTCATAGGAGGCTTAGGACAAAACGAGAGTGGATACTTCTGTAGTGGATGCGGCAAGGAATTCATTCGTGTGGTTGCCAGCGATCTTCGCCGTGAAATATCGGCAGAAACGGCTGTCGCTCGTTAGCCTTGTACACGACCAGGTGGGCTTCGAGCATCGATGGAACAACTCGACAGCCCCTGTATCTCGATGTTTCTGCTCACGTACCAAGCTCGACTTTGTACATTTGGGTGGGGAAACAAGGCATAAAGCTCCCTTTGGAGTAAGATAGAAGCAAACCAAGCTCATCTTACTAAGGAGGAAGTTCATGCCCCATTCAGACCCCATTATACCGATTCTTGCCCAATTTCGACCATTGTTTATCGCACCGACCTGGAAGAAAATGATGATACTGCTGACTGGGACTATGCTGGCCCGAGGACGTCGAACCGTGACGGCAGCCTTGTACCAAACAGGACATCAATTTGATACGAACTTTAGTACGTTTCATCATGTGCTCAATCGAGCGCGCTGGTCCGCGTTACAGGTGAGTCGACACTTGCTCTCGCTCATCGTGGAGACCTTTGTCCGAGCGGGAGGTGGTATTGACATAGTCATCGACGAAACACTGGAACGGCGTTGGGGAGTCAAAATCAGCAAGCGTGGACATTACCGCGATAGTGCCCTCTCCAGCCGCAAACGCTCGGTGAGCAGTCCCGGTTTGCGCTGGATCGTCATGGCCGTAGTCGTCACCTTGCCTTGGACCCAGCAACGATGGGCCTTGCCTTTTCTGTGTGTCCTGGCAACTACCCCTGAAGTGAGCGAGAAGTTGGGGAAACGTCATAAGACTGTGGGTATGCGGGCACATCAGATGGTGAGCTTACTGCGTCGTTGGCTTCCCAATGTGCCCATCAAGCTCATGGGAGACACCGCCTACAGCATTCTGGAACTGGGGCTGCATTGTACTCGTCATCACGTCACGCTGATTGCTCCTTTTCGCCTCGATTCGGTGATCCACCAACCTGTCGAAGCACGCACCAAGCATACCATCGGTCGTCCGCGTGTGGTTGGCAAACGCCTGCCATCGCTCGAGACGGTCTTGCATGACCCCAAGGCGGTGTGGCAGCGCATCACGGTGGATTGGTACGGCGAAGGAAAACGTGCGGTGGAGATCTGTTCGGCCACGGCGCTGTGGTATCGCTATGGCTCCGATCCCTTGCCCATCTGTTGGGTCCTGACGCGCGATCCTGAGGGCAAGCGTCCTCCAAAGGCCCTGTTTTCCACGGATCAAACACAGGCTGCTGAAGAGATTGTCCTTGATTTTATGAAACGCTGGAGTCTGGAAACCACCTTCGAGGAAGGTCGCGCTCATCTAGGCCTGGAAACCCAACGCCAGTGGTCTGATTTGGCCATTGAGCGCACGACCCCGCTTCTCTTTGGTCTCTACAGTCTTGTGACCCTCTTTGGGCAAGCGCTCTCTCCACATGGACAGCTTCCTCTCAAGCAAGCGGCTTGGTATCACAAGCAAGCTGCGACGTTTGGTGATGTCTTGGCAGTCGTGAGGCCGCATCTGTGGGGCAATTTCTCTTTTCCCACATCACCCACTGATCCTGATGTGGTTTTAGTCCCCAGTTCGACTCTTTCTCGGCTTGCTAACGCTGTTTGTTACTGAGGAGAATTGTACAAAGTCGAGTTCAGACCATTTTGGAAAAGGGACATGCCTTCTTTGGCGAGCTCATCAAACCCGAGATGTTCCAATCGACGGTGGAAATCAACTCGGCTGTCCTGCCAGATATCCCGACCGCTCGTCAAGAGATGCGAGACGTGAGGGCGACGCTTGCCGCCCTGGTGGAAGGGGAGGGGTTGGCACTCGTCAGCGCAGGAACCCATCCCACCGCCATATGGCAGAACGAACTCAGGTCACCCTATGAGCGCTATAGTCAAATAGAACAAGAATTTCAGGATGTCGCCCGCTCCCTCTTGATTTTCGGGCTGCACATCCATATCGGGATTGAGAGCCACGAATTAGCTGTTGAGTTGATGAATCAGCTGCGCACCTGGCTCCCCCATTTGCTCGCGATCTCCAGCAACTCCCCCTGCTGGGCTGGACGCCTCACCGGCCTCAAGTCGTATCGCTCTGTCGTCTGGAAACCCTTCCCGCGTAGTGGCGTGCCAGAAGTATTCCCCTCCTCGTGTGACTTCGACGCCTATGTTCAGGAGCTCGTCCAAACTGGCTGCATTGACGATGGCAAGAGAATCTGGTGGGATATTCGCCCGCACCCGTTTTTCAGCACCATCGAATTCCGCATCTGCGATATGCCCGCGACATTTGAAGATACCATCGCCATTGCCGCCCTCTGCCAGGCGCTCGTCGCAAAGTTGACGTGGCTCTACAAGAGGGGGTTGAGGACCCCTGCCCTATCGAGCCACTTTATCGAAGAGAACAAGTGGCGCGCCATGCATGACGGTTTGGACGCGGAAGTGATCGGTTTCGTGCAGGGCCGTCGCCTCATGATGCGCGAGTCTATCTGCGAACTGCTTGATTTTGTGGACGAGGTCATCGACGATCTGGGCAGCCGCCACGAGATCGACTACCTGCGCAGATTACTCAAAGACCCACGGGGTACTGGAGCCGATCGCCAGATTGCCCTCTATGAGCTAACGGGCAGCATGGAGGCCGTGATCCAGTTTCTCATGCAGCAGACGATGCAGGGCATACCCGTGAAAGTACCAGCGTGATCGATTCAAAGCAGCCGTTTCAGCTCCTCAAAAGTATGTGAGTTGGGGGATAAGAGCACGATGCGCGGTTTCGTCTTGCTGTCCAGGCGCTGGATCGTCGCACGCGCCTCGTCTGGACCACGTGCGTGCGACGTCCGCTACGTGACGATGAGCAGCTCCCCGCTACCGTTGCCGGACTTCGACTCGTCGTGCCCGCTCATCTCCTGCTGCAGCAATGGATGTCCTTTTCGAATCTTTGCATATGGTTTGCGATGGTGTTCCCTCTAGGTTCTGAGCACAGCCGTGCTTGCAGATGACACTCCTTGTGTAACGGCTCTCCCTGTACTTGAGCGAGCTTTCACGCTCGTTCCACTGACATCGTTACACAAGGGCGGCAACTCCATCGAGTGGAAGCAGCACGTAGAACGCGCTTCCTTTCCCAGATGATCTGTTTTCAGCCCAGATGTCGCCGCCATGCAGTTCGACAATACGCTTGCAGATAGTCAGCCCCAGGCCGAGTCCGCCCGTCTCGCGTGTCAGGCGTGTATCAACACGGTGAAAGCGCTCAAAGATACGTTCCAATTGCTCGGCGGGAATCCCCTGGCCGTTATCGGTGACGCACAACTCCAACCTGTTGCACAGAACAGGCGCCTTGTCAGGATCGTTGAGCTGGCGTGTCTGATGCGCATCCCCCGCTTTCACTCCAGGATATCCCTGGATGACTGGGCGAAGCGTGACGGTGACCAGACCACCCCCTGGCGAAAATTTGATCGCATTGTCCAGCAGCTGGTCCAGCATTTCGCGCAGGCGGCGGGGATCAGCCAGCATGAGTGGGACGATCTGGTCGGGGGTGCCATCTGTGTTTTCCAGCTGGAGTCTGAAGACGAAACGGCCTGGCTGCGAGACAGTCACTCGCTCTTCAAGAACGGCAATGGCTTCACTGGCGAGGTAGGCCATATCAACGGGCGAGCGTTCAAGCACAGCCTGATCCGTTTCCAATTGCGAGAGCTCCAGGAAACGCTCAATGATGGCTTCCAGCCGGTCGCTTGCCTCGTGAATAGCCAGCAGAAACTGGTGTCGTTCCTCGCTCGCGAGGCGGTGTTCATGGCGCAGCAGCGTGGTGGCATAACCTTTGATAGAGGCGAGTGGGCCTCGCAATTCATGACTGACCGTTCCCAGCAGCTCCGCCTTCAGCAGTTCCATGCCCTCCAACCCTTCCCGGGCCACTTCCCGCTCAAGTTCATCCACGCGCTCTTTGAGCAAGAGCGTGGCGATGACCGCCTCGAAGGCAGTGGCTACCAGAGGCAGCAGCACGGAACAGCGGGAGAGCAGTGAGGAAGATGCCTGCTCCTGAGCCTTCTGATCCCTCACTCCGATGATCAGCAAGGCGTGCTGCGCCTGGTCAGAAGTATCAAAGGGCGCACATGCCAGCAGCGCAAGGCGATCCTGTGCCTCATCGGGCCCTCCTTCATCCAGGGAGAGTCGATAGACCATCCAGCATGCCATATCTGGCGCTGGCATAGGCGTGCCCGGTGTTGTCATGGGAGCCAACAGAGCATTGGCTTCTTCCTCGCGCATCTGATGCAGGACCAGTACACGAAACGAAAGAGCCTCCTCCGGAGCAGCAGATGAGGGTTCGAACGGCCCAAAGCGCGGCTGATTCTCACACAGCAGGATGGCACCACATTCGGCTTTGCAGAGTTTCAACAAACAGGTGAGCAGATCGTTCGCTACGTTCTCCAGGTGTTCAGGAGGGGCCGAGCTCGCCTTTCGCGCTAATGCCGTGAGCTCGATGAGCGCTCCTATTACCTCTGATGCCAGGGGTTCACCCAATGGTGCATATCTGATGGTCATGTTCCTCTACGTATCCGCTTGTCTTTTGAACGCACAAGTTGTATTGCAACCTGCTTGAAACTAAGTATACAGAGTCGTATTCTCATTCACATCACAGAATGCGAGCAGAAGTCACGAGACTATCACGATCTTGCTCATGGTAGGAAATTGGGCTGTGTTGCAAAGGCTCACAAGGAGCACGATGGACGTGAGTCTCGTTTACGCTTGCGCTTAGCCTGAATAAGTGGGAACCGGATAGAAAGACAAGGAGGGAACACGTATGAAGTGTGTGATCTGCCAATGCAGTGAAACTGAACCAGGAACCACCACGGTCGCGCTGACCAGAGATGACACAACCATTGTCATTGCATTGCTTCACTAAAAATCTTACCCGACGGTTTGTTCAACTGGCGATCAAGAACTCTTGATTGCCCTCTCTGCCGGCAAGATGGGCGTGGGCGATGGTCCTCGGATCACTTCTGCTTGCCACTGCTCCTCAACGGTTTCCAGCAAGTAGGCTCGTATCTTCCGCATGCCTCGCTGAAGAGTGCGGATTTGCAGTGGTTGATAACGCCCGTGGGAGAGGCGCTGTAACTCCCGGAAAATGTCGCCGCTGCTCCGTTCAGGGTTGGCAACTAGCCAGGACAGGATCTGCTCCCACTCCCCTTCAAAAGGATCTTTCTGGGTACGCCGCTAGCCCAGGATGTGTTTTCTCCTCTCCTGCTCGTGGTACAGGGTGTTGAGTCCTGCTGCTGAATCGAGTGCGCTCCTCTCAGCAAGGACGCTTCCCATCGTACAATATTCCACGGAAAAGACGCGGACGGGTGCAGAAGGTGTGTTTGAGATCAAAGGAGGAACACGGACAGCGCAGCGGAAGACGGCCTGTTGCACCTGTACTACTTGTTGGAACAAGCGCATGGGGTCGAGCGATTGTGTCACCTCAGTCAGTTCTTGTTGCTTCTGAGCTGGCAGGGCTCCTGAAAGGAGCAACCGTTGCAGCGGGGTCTTGGCTGAATCGTACACGCAGCGCACTTTTTTCCCTTCGCGTTGCTTCGACTGGAGTTTCATCGAGGGCTGAAAACAGTTGACATACAGGCGCAGTGCTCGGTAGAGTTCGGTGAGTTGCCGATAGTCGCGTACGCCAACGAAGCGATCGTAGCCGACCACCTGGCGGACAACTGCTCCATTCTTTTGCTCCACAAAACACTGATCATTTTTCAGATAGGGGCGTCCCCGTGTGAATGTGATGTGTTCGTGTTCGCAATAGGCGATCAATGCCTCATTGATGAACTCTCCAACATTATCCGTATCAATCCCGAGAATCGGAAAAGGGAACAGCATTCTCGCTCGTTGGATGGCCGCCAGCACGGTTTCCTGACTCCGGTACAATAGGGGCAGACATTCCGTCCAGCCAGTTGCCACATCGGTCAGGGTCAGTGTGTACAAGTAGCCTCCTTCTAAGACGTTGCCACAATGAGCCACCAGATCCGCTTCCAGAAAGCCGGGTCGGGTCTCATCCCACTGCTGGAATGTGCGGATCGGGATCTGCTGCTTCAGCAGTGTTCCCGCTCGTGTGGTGGAAAGGCCGCGCTGTCCCACCTTGCGCTGGGAACGCAGGAGGCGATCTGCCGTAGCAGCGCTCATAGAAAGCAGTTGGCTGCGGCACTCCTCAGTGATCTGGAGATGCTCATGCCGCTCCAGCGCCTCTAGCAATGTAGGAAGAAAGGGCATGAGCCGTTTAGTACAGATGCGGTTGGCTGCGTTCCAGACCAGGAACAACACATGTTGGACTTCTGACCCGTAATGGTTTGAACGCTTGTACACAGGCGCGTGTAACACGTCCTCCGCATGGTTGAGCAGCCACATCCCATAACGGCGATGATAGCCCGTGGCTAGGGCAAAGGTATCTAACAGCACGCCTTTCTGGGCAGACGAGGCCTCGCGATACTGCGGGGCGAACTGCTTGAGCAAGGCACGCCTGCTTTGAAGATTCATGCTTTCTCCCACGTTTGCCTCCCCGGTAATGGTCCGATGCGGAACCGTTCTGCCAAAACGACAGCAACGCCGCCAATTGCCTCATGAAAAATCTCTGCCTCATTAAACACATGATAGCAACCTCCGTGCGTTGTGCAAAGTAATATGAACGAAGAGGTGATCTTGATGCAGAGGTGGAAACCACTTCGAGTGGAGGTGGGTTTGTGAAGAGGACAAAGGCAGATTTTTCATGAGGCAATGCGATCTGATACCCAAAAATAGTCAGGGGTTTCCCATTATGTATGAAATCATTAGCGATCAGGGACTAAAGAAAATAGCAGGTACATTGAGTATCCAATGGAAACACAGCCAACACTCAATTATTAGCTGAACAATTTTCTGCTCAGTACCTAGAACTGTGAATTATCGGCCCTTGAGCCTCTAAAATCTCCTCAACGTCTCTTTCACGTTATCCTAGAGTTTTCCTTCCTCTGGATTTGGGGCTTTTCGTCAAAAAAAGTATTGATGGGCACGGCGAGTAATCATCGTGGTAAACTCGATCATGTACATTGCGTGCTTGATCTGCTGTAAAGGGAAGGGCTTTACAGTCCTTTTCCACCGACTGGAGCGATCTCTCTCTGTTCAGGCATGCCTTCGAGCAACGGGAGGGCTTGGGCGACAAATGGTCGTACTTCCGGCCTGGCGAGGGCAGCGGTGTGCTCCTCTTCGCTGGCCCAGAGGTCTTCGACCCAGATGACGTTCGGGTCTTGTACGTCTTCGTACACCAGGTAGAGGATGCAGGCGGCATTCTCTTGGAACGGTTTGCCTGCTTCGAGCAGAATCTTGAGCACATCGTCCCGTTTGCCGGGCTTGGTCGTGAGTCTATTAATCAGTGCGTAGTAGTTCTTCATGCAGTCATTATAGCATGGAGGAGGAGATTTTGAACAGGTTCTTCTTAATCGCAGGCGTCGTTGTCGATGCCTCACTCCCCAACGCATGTATGATCATAGAGCAGCAAGCCTTCTCCCCCGACCCGTGATCTTTGTCATGGGCAAATCTGGAGGAATTTCACTTCCACAACACACCGGATGCAGATACACTCTGTATGAGAGCAGACGTGAGAACATGGAGTGAAAGGAGAAAGATCATGGTATCCACTTCTACCCGTCTCACCTATCCAGAAAGGGTTGGGGTCCACAAACTCATATGGGTTGCCCTTCGCGGACGCGCACACAGCGCTTGTTTGGAACGTCAGCACACCACACGGCGCCCTCAGCATCCAGACAGATGCCATCTCGGGAACGCCGCTGTCCAAGTTGGCCCATACTCAGCGGTGAGACAGACTGCCATCGGTGGAAATGTCGAAAGCGGTGAGTTGCTTGCCATGGGACTCAGCAAGAACCAATATTGCATTGTCAGGCGTAATCGCCATGCCGTTCGGAAAGGCGAAGTTGGCCGCCACCCGCCGAACCGTGCCGTCTGGGGTGACGAGCGCCAGAATTTCCCCATTGACGTAGGCATTGCCGCGGCCATCAACCACAATCTCTTTCCAGCTTTTGTCAGAGACCTGACTCAGCTCTGCATAGGTCGTGAGCGATCCATCTGGTTGTCTGCATAAAAGGCGCCCATCTCCTGACGAAACGATCAAGAGACGCCCATCTGGCAGCCAATCCATGCAGATGGGCTGAAACGATGGAAAGTCGAGCTTGACCATGACTTCCCTTTTCCCGTCTTGGCTGACGGCAATGAGTTCCCGGGTTCCCCAGCCGGAGACCCCCAAGCGACCAGCGTGCCACCTGGGTGATTCGCCAAAGGTGAGGCCTGTCAGTAGCAGTTGTGGCTTCGGAGTATTGCTCATCGTTTCTTCTCTCCTTCAAAGCAGGTTGACTTATGGCATATCCAATTGTATCAGAATTCGTTCGCTGAGAGCACAAGGACTCGTGGACCAAGCGAGAAAAGGAGCCTGTTCTGGCAGTGTGCTCCTTAGCTCAAAATCAAGCGCGAGCGTTGGAAGCTCACCAGCGACAATCCCAGCAAGATCGCATCCAGCACGGCAAGAAAGGCTATCACCAGGAGCAGAAACTGGGAATACGAGAGCGATGAGACAAAGCTCGCGGGCAATGCTCGCAAGGCAAAAATACCTCCGAATATAAGCACCAACGTCCCAACACTCAAGATTTGCTGCGCCTGCCGCACCGTTGCAGATCGCAGCGAGATCAGTACTCCTGCACTTGCTCCCAGGACACAAGACAACAGACTCAAAGCCAGCGCTTCCAGGAACACGTCTAGCGGATGATAGAACGCCCAGCTCCCGTGCCCACTCAACAGGTTGACCAAGACCAGGCCGAGCAGTAGGCTCACGAGAGCCATTCCCCAGGCATAACCGACCGTCACGATCACCTTTCCCAGCAGAATCGCTCGATCGCTGATGCGACTGGCCAGCAAGGTTTCCAGCGTGTGTCGCTCATGCTCTCCGGCGATGGCATCGCCAATAAAACTAATAATGACGGAGAAAGGAATCCAGAGAATCACATACATCTCGATGGGTGAGAGTTCAAGCCACCCAAGCCCGAACTGCAATGGGAGATAGACACCCAGAATGCCGACCAGGAGGACGGGGCGTATCCATGCTCTCCACCCTCCCTGGAAGAGCAGGTCCTTCGATTCTTTCCACAGCATGGTCAAGAGGTCGCTCATGTGCTTTCTTCCTCCATCAGTGTCAGGAACACATCTTCCAGGCTGGCCTTGCCCCGGCGCACTTCCTCCACCTCTGCGCCTGCCTGGACCAGCAAACGTACGAGCTGGCCGATCTTGCTCTCGCCGCGCAGTTCAATGCGGAGATGACCGTTGTGCAGGTCGGCATGGGCGACCTCTGGCCGCTCTCGGAGGCTGGCCAGCATCTGCTCGGTGAAGCCATCTCCCACGATCTCTGCCTGGGGGCCTCCCGTCCTCGCCCGCAGTTCATCGGGGGCACCAACCGTGACGAGTTTGCCCTGGCGAATCACGGCGACCTGAGCACAGAGCTTTTCGGCCTCGGTCAGATTGTGCGTGTTGAGGAAGACCGTCACCCCTTCGCGCGCGACCAGGCTGGCCAGGTCATCGCGCAAAGTCGCCGCCGCCAGCGGATCAAACCCGGCAGTTGGCTCGTCCAGGAAGACGAGTGGCGGGTGGTGCAAGAGCGCGCGGGCGACCGCGAGTTTCTGTTTCATGCCCCGGCTCCACGTGCTCACCTGATCCCGGCGGCGCTCCCAGTGATCCAGGTGGGTGAGCAGTTCTTTGATGCGGGCCTGGCGCGCGGGCGCAGGCATCCGGTAGATGCGTCCGTACAGGTCGAGATTGTCCTGGGCACTCATGCGCTCATAGAGTCCCGCAAATTCCAGCAGTGCCCCACTGCGGACGCGAATGGCCTCGGCCTGGGTGCGCGTATCAAAGCCCAGGACTCTGGCTTGCCCCTGTGTTGGTTCCAGCAGGCCCAGCAGCAGGTGGATGGTCGTGGTTTTGCCCGCTCCATTTGGTCCCAGAAAGCCAAAGACGATGCCGGCAGGTACCTCCAGGGAGAGATCATCAACGGCTTTGACTGTACCAAAAAAGCGGGACAGGTGTTCGGTGCGAATAATTGGTTCTGGCATAACGCTCCTTTCAGCGTATGATCCAGCTCGGTCCTTCCGGGTTGCCCGGTCGAACAGCGTTAGCAGTTCCCGCGCATACCAATTGCTCCGTCGGGCCTCGAGCGCGCTGCTTTACCAGAGAGCGGGAATCGGGGTCACGACAGTTTTCCCTCCCACGCATCCCCGTTCAGCGAGGGCAGGCTGGCTGCTCATGTACCTCACTACGAGGCCAGGGAAGCCCTCTTGGACGATGTTTTGAGCGAGCAGAGGAAACCTCGCCACATCCTCCGCGTTCGAGGCCGCAGGACTACGTCATCTCCTCAGCTCTGTCTCTGAGCGCGTCTATCGCCGCAGCCTGGATGCGCGCGGGGAAAACTGTCGTGACCCCGATGTGATCCGTGTGGATCAGTGCGCCCGTGTTCCCTTTAAAGAAGCCATGGTCAGCAGCGTTTTGGGAGGCGAGTTCCTCGTGCCGCCATGTGCGCGTATACACAAAAAGCTCCCGGAAGGCGCGCCCGATCACATGCAGATTGGCTCCTGTAGCTCGCCCGCCCCGGCGAGGCAGATGGCGAACCCCAACTTCTCTGAGCGTGCAGCCAGCGGCGTTGAGCCTGTAGAGCAGCTCGGCGTTGATCATCGCTCCGCGTGTTTCAAGCGGATGGCGCTGGAGAAAATCGGTGCGCAGGAGCTTGAACGCGCAGTCAATATCGCGCACGCGCACGCCCAGGGCCAGCCTGACAACGAGCTTCCAGCCCCAGGCATTGAGCTTGCGCATCCAGGTATCCTGGCGCTTCACGCGATACCCAATCACCGCATCGTACGCATCGATCAGGGAGAGGAAGCGCTTCAGCTCGCGTATATCAAACTGACCATCAGAATCCATAAAGAACGTCAGCTCTTTCGTGGCAGCGGCAAAACCATCGGCCAGCGTCGCGCCATAGCCCTGATTACGTGTGTGCGTGAGTACACGGATGCGCCGGTCCAGCTTCTGCAGGGCGGAGAGGACGGCCCCGGTGCGATCTGTGCTGCCATCATTGACCACGATCACCTCAAAGTCCCTGGTCAGGTTGGCCAGTTCGTGCGTGACCTGCTCGACGGTCGAGGCAATAACCTGTTCTTCGTTATAGGCCGGGAGAACGACCGAGAGACCGTGCGTGGTGAACGATGAACCCACCGTGGTTTGCTGAGACGAAGAAATGGGTGTGCGCATGTGAGTCATCTCTGGCAGGCTGCTTTTCTTACTGCGTTGAAAAAAGGCCCTGAGTACCCGCTGCCTCTTGTGGGACGACTGCACAAAGACCCATAGGCGCATGCCCAGGTACGAGAGCAGGACCGTGCTCCCGATGGCCACCACTTTGGAGACATTCGTCCAGAGCGTTGGGGTGAGATGCACCGGGTGCAAGATGTTCCTCATCAACCACAGGATGAGATCGTTGCAGGCAATCGCAGCCAGGGTCACCAGGAGAAAGCGCGCTCCTTCACGCGCGTTGGGCGGGCCTTCGCGTTGGAACGTCCAATAGCGGTTGAAGACGAAACTATTGAGAGCGCCACAAACATAGGCAATGGTGTTGAAGAGCAGGAGCCTGGCAGTGCCCTGCGCAGGCCAGAGCCAGAGCAGGCCATTGAGCACCAGCAGGTCGATGATGGTATTCACACAGCCAACCAATGCGAAACGCACGAATTGCCAGATGGTCTTGCCTCGTGTTTTTCGTGTGGAGGCGGCATGCACATGGGTCTTGTTCGCTTCGCGAGGCTTTGGTGTGGTCGCTTCGAATGCTAAAATTGGCATCACGCGCCAAAGCTCTCTCTCTCTCATTGGCTCAAAGTATGTTCGACTTTTCATGAGTCACTCTCCCTCGCTCTGTCTCTGAGCGTGTCTATCGCTTTTGCGGGGAAACAGGTCGTGACCCCACCCGATAAGCGGCCTCAATCGTAATGCTTCCCCTGTGCCCAGAGCACCGCGAATGGTGCCTTCGGCTGCCGCAAGATCAGGATTGGAGCCTGATTCTCAAAGTCCACACATGCAGCGCAGGACGTCCTGGCGGCCAACGTCACCGAGCTGAACCCCCGTGCAGCGTCCTGGGGAGCAATATTGATCGTGATGACGACCTGGCCAGTACACCCTTGCGGTCCCCAGAGAGAGAAGGCGTTGTGTCCGCTGATCGGCGGGGGCAGATGATAGCGTCCGCCGAATTGCATGAGCGCACCAGCCTCGCCATAGTTTTCGGTAAAGATGCAGGCAACTCGCTGCTCATCCGGTGGCAGGCTGTGATACACCTGCGCAATCAACGCGACCTGTTCCTGCCAGCCAAAGCGATCCGCCAGGGATTGTGGCAAGCCGTAGACATCGCCTGCCTCCTGCTGCGCCCCTGAGTTGCCACTCGGGTGATACACCTGTGCGTACACGGCGGGTGGCAACACCGGTATCGTCGCGGGGGCCAGCAGCAGGCCACTGATGGCCAGCACCACGGCATAGACCACGATCCATCCGCACCAGCGCACCCGCCACCCACCCAACAGCACCGCCCCACCGGCAAACAACGGTGGGTAGGTTGGTGCCAGAAAGTAGGATTTCCCTCCAATCGCGATAAAGAGAACGAAGAGCATGAGATACGCCCACCCGAAGACCCGATAGCGCGCACCGCGTTTGGTGAAGAAAAAGTACCACAGTCCTGCCCCCCACAAGAGCACCGAGAAGGGATTCATGACGAGGATCTGGTTGACCAGGAAAGCGAGGGGCGACCCAGCGGCACTATGATTTTGGGAATAGCCCGCCCAATACTGCACCGACGCCCAGCCGTTGGCGGCATTCCAGAGCAGGAAGGGCAGGAAGAGCGCGAAGGCGATCAGTCCTCCAAACAGCGTCCAGCGGGTGAACAGCAGACGGCGCTGTCGGGTCAGCAGCAAGCCGACGACCAGGGCGAATCCCCAGAAGAGGATGGTCTCCTTGGTCAATAATCCCAGGCCGACCACCACGCCGAACCAGAGCCATCGTCGGGGTTGTTCGTCGCGCAGCAACGCGATGAGGAGAGTAGCGGAAAGCGTCCACCAGAATGCATCAAAGACATCATAGGTGTAGGTCGAGCCGCCTGCCAGCAGGACAAGGGCCGTCGCCGATCCCAGGGCGGCCAGTCCCTGGACCCACCCCGTGCCGCCCAGGAGCCGGGCCATCAGTCCGGTCAGGATGATTGTCCCGGCACAGACCAGGGCCGATATCACATGGATGGCCCAGAGGGAATTGCCGGTGAGCAAACGAGGGATCAGCGTGATCCAGGGAACCAACGGAGGGACATCCACATAGCCAAAAGCGGGATGCCGGCTCATGGTCATTACATAGAGTTCATCGCGGAAATAGCCGTAGTTGTTTCCGACCAGAACATGGGCCAGGAACGAGATGCCGGCAATGATCAGCACGGCGGGCGCGAGGTCGGCGCGGCGATACAGGGTGGTGATGCCTGCGCGCACTGATGAAGCTGCGGGCATGGCAACCCCTTGTGAAGATTGAGAAACGCTTGTGAGCTTGAGTCCCATGAGAACAGATCCTTTCGCGAAACAACCATCAAGCAACTGCTTTGCCGGATGGACAGGAACTGGTGAGAGAGCCATCTTCCTTATGCCGAGTATAGCCGACCAAAGCAGCACGACACCAGTCCCATCGGTCACGCATCAGGGGCCTATTTCTGGCTCTGGCTGCTATGACGCTGGTCATAGGTCTGTCGAGCACACCTATGACTGCAGACACTGGCGAGCAGGAAGGGCCATGATGTATACTACAAAAAACACGTGCATCTCTCACCGTTGGGGAAACACTCATGAAATTCAAGCAAGGGCAGATCATCCAAACACCATCCATCCCATTAACAGGCTGGTACCTGCGGTGGATCCCTTGGGTCGCCTCGGGTGTCGCCTGCGTGGGCTATCTCTCCGGGGTCTTGACGACGCAGCCTCTCACCCTGCTCAGCTTGCTTCTGCTCACAGGGACGTATGCTGCCTGGCTCGTGATCTATCACACCGGACTACGGCGGCCTACGGTACGTGCACATCCCTGGTGGTTGCTGGCCCTGTTCTGCCTGGCCTGCGCCTCCCAATTCATCCCCTTGCCGGGCACGAACGTCTATTGGCTCCCGGAGCTGGCGCTCATCACAACTGGCTTGCTGACGGCGATCAAACCACGGTCTCTCAGTCTGGGGCTGGCCTTTGCCCTCTGCCTGAGTTCCTACCTCGCGATCCGCCGCATCGTCCCAGACTGGGATGTCAGCGGCCAGGTGTCAGTCCCGCTCGTGTTTCTCTCCGTCTATGGATACGGGGCGATCATCCACGAACTCGCGCTAGCCCACACGGCGAAGGATGTCTCCAACGCCAGGTTGGCAGCGGCCCACACGCAACTGCAGGAGTATAGTGCCCAGGTGGAGGAACTGTCGGTCATCCGTGAGCGCAACCGGATTGCCCGTGAGATCCACGACACGCTTGGTCACGCACTGACACTCCTCTCGGTCCAGCTGGAAACGGCTACGCAGCTTGAAGCGCGCGGCGATCCCCGTCTGCACGAGGAACTGCTGCAGGCCCGACAGGTGGCCAAAGCCTGCCTGACGGAAGTCCGTCACTCCGTCGAGGCGCTCCGACCCGACGAAGCCTCCGCAGGCTCGCTGCAAGAGCAACTGCGCAAGCTGGTGGCGGAATTTGAAACCACCTGCCGCCAAACCAGGATTACGCTCGATCTGGAAGAGGCGACCCACCCGCTGAACCCAGAATTGTGGCTGACGCTCTACCGCTGCGCGCAGGAGGCGCTGACCAATATTCGCAAGCATGCGCACGCCACCAAGGTGCTGCTGCGCCTCTCCACGAGCGATGAGCAGGTGGAACTGACGGTGCTGGACAACGGCCAGGGGTGCGAGCCGATCCACGAGCAAAGAGCGTCTGGCTTCGGCCTGCGGGGCATGCGCGAGCGCGTCGCGCTGCTGGATGGGCGGCTTTCGGCTGGTCCCCAACCCGGGCAGGGCTGGCGCGTTGACGTGGTGCTCCCGCTCAAGATTCGGGGACAAGTGGAGGGCAGCGCCACGTCCTCGTCCACACGCGAAACCAGGGAGAAGGTCTAGCCATGGCAGAGCGTCTCCGTGTGCTGATTGTGGATGACCAGCGCCTGCTGTGCGAAGGTTTTCGCAAGCTGATTGAGCTGGAGCCAGACCTGGAGGTGGTCGGCATGGCTGGCGATGGCGAGGAAGCGCTGGCTATGGTTGAACGTCTCTCGGTCACGCGAACGGCACCCGACGTGGTGCTGATGGATGTGCGCATGCCGCGTCTGGATGGCATTGCCGCGACGCGTGCCATCATCGAGCGCTGGCCGGAGATCCGCGTGGTCATCCTGACGACCTTCGACGAGCGCGAGCTGATCCAGGCGGGTCTGCAAGCGGGAGCGCACGGCTATCTGCTCAAAGACATCACCGCCGAGCAGCTCGCCACGACCATTCGCGTGGTCGCCCAGGGGCAAGTCCTCCTGCATCCCGATGTTGCACACAAGGTCCTTGCCTCCTTCTCTTCTGCACCCATCGAGCCCACCATGATCGCTCCCGCCACTCCCGCGTTCGTCGGCGGGAGCGACCGGACGCAGTTGACCGAGCGCGAGCGGGAGATCCTGGCCTTGCTGGCGCGTGGGGCTTCCAATCGCGAGATCAGCGAGTCCCTCTACATCGCCGGTGGCACCGTCAAGAACCACCTCAGCAACATTCTGGGCAAGCTGGGGGTGCGCGATCGGACTCAGGCAGCTCTGAAAGCCAGAGAACTCGGCTTGCTGTAGAGAAGCACTGGTTGCATGGCGAGCTTTCCACATGAACCTGCATGAGCATGCACTTTTCACCTTTCGATACGCTGACCCCAAATGGCCCATTTTTGTATGAATCCTTGTACTATCCCTTGGTCAGCTAAAGCCATCCACTGCTGGGCTTGCCTTTGAGGAAGCGTCCCTTGATGGTCCTGGAGTACTACCAATCACAGATCAAGTATACCAACTTCTCGTTCCTAGAAGGGCCCATTCTCGGGACTCGCTATCACCAGTTCGAGCGTCATCACAGGTGTGTCTGGTACAATAGAAGCGCCGTTGTGACGTGTTATAGGAACCAGTTTTTCTTGACTTGCTCGATTGACACCGAAACAAATAATCGGCATAGTTATATCATGACAACACATACGCCTTACACAACGCTAGCGTCCTCATTAGACCAGTTTATCCGCGATCTGGACAAAAGCCCTTTGACCATTCAGGCCTATCGCACAGATATTCAGCAGTTTCTCACCTGGCTCTCAGAGAATGATTTAACCGTCACTCGAGCGCACCATGTGACTAGAAGTCATATCAAAGAGTATCTCAGATATCTGGCAAACAAAGGGCGCACTGGCACCACATGCTCCCGAAAGCTGGTTTCCTTGCGCATGTTTTTTTCGTACCTGGTGAAAAAAGGCGTTATTCCCCACTCCCCTGCCTCGACGGTAAAGGAACCTCGCAAGGAGCGCAAGCCGAAACACGTTTTACGACCCGATGAGTTCAGGAGGATGGTAGCAGCAGCAAGAGGAACTCCCCGAGATATTGCCATCATTCTACTCATGTTACATACAGGCATCCGAGTGAGTGAGCTCATAGCAATTCGAGAACCAGATCTGGATCTGGAGCATAAAACACTAACAATTCACGGCATAGGAAGCAAGGAGCGCGTGTTCCCTCTACAGAAAAAAGCACTGCGTGCCTTGCAAGCTTATCTTGCGGTACGGCCGAAGACCATCGATCAACATCTCTTTTTAAACTACCACGGTGAAGGCCTTAGTATTGGCGGAGTGCGAAAAATGATGGAGAAGTACCTCAAACGTGCTGGTATTACAAAAAAGATTAGTTGTCATGGCCTACACTACACCTGCGTCACCCATAGAGCAACGTCAGGGATGATTGTCTTCTACTTGAAAACCCCCCTCAGACATGAACGCCTGAGAACGTCAAAGAAAGATATGCCTATTGGCAAAGATGAGCTACGAAAACTGATGGAGTTTACCAGTTTATGAAGCATTACACGCGCTACCTAATGACAACCGAGAATTCCTCCCGTGTCCTATACTTTTGCAGAACCATGCGCCAGGCTTTCAAATGCCTGGCTTGAATACATTGCCCTCATACCTAATAGCTTTGTTATCTTCAAAGGAACATACGGCGAGTGGACCAATTTTTTGAGGATTCAACGCCCATTTTGAACTGATTTGTGCTCATTTCATTTCGGAGTGATTATGATGGAAATCCCAAGCCTCGCGCCCCACAATACCTCAAGTCGGTTGACATCTGATATGGAGGAAGAACTAAAGGACGTTACTCTTACTATATACGAGCAACTTTCTGACCTAGTTTTCTGCTAGTAATAAAGTTACGTATGGTACTTCTATTGACTCCCATGATCCGGGCAATGGCACTGTATGAGACCTTCTTGCTCAGCAGCTCAAGAATATCGTCTTCTTTTCCAGTGAGTTTTGTGACTGTTGAAAGCCGTCCTCTTGGCCGTCCGAGTTGGGTTCCTTCAGATTTTTTACGGGCAAGGGCCTCTTTGGTACGGGATGAGATCATAGATCGTTCAATCTCAGCAGAGAGGGAAAAAGCAAAGGCCAGGACCTTGGAATTAATATTGTTGCCGAGTTCATACCGTTCTTTGACCGTGAAAACCTTCACATCCTTTTCCATCAGCTGATACAGGATGCTCATGACCTCCATTAAACTTCTTCCTAAACGGGAGATCTCCGAAACAATGAGAATGTCATCTGCTTTCATTCTGTCAAGTAGTGGCCCGAGTTTTCGTAAGCGAGCCTTTGTCACGCCGGTGACCGTTTCATCTACCCATTCATCTATTTGTAGCCGTTTCTCGTCGGCGAACTTTAGGATTTCAAAGCGTTGATTTTCTGTTGTTTGTTTATCTTTGGAGATGCGGACATACGCGTAAATCATGGCAAAAATTTCCCTGTTGAAAAAAAGGTATCCATAACATTAATTTACACAATTTCTGCTGAAAAGAAAAGAGGGTTTACTACGACAATTTTTGCTGAGGAAAAACGTCCGTTTTTCTTATCAGTACTCATAAAGAGGCTACTGAAATGAATATCAGTGTCTTGTGTCCTGAAGGCTCTCATATCCTAGTACTCCGTTTGGTAATACAATTAAATCTGATCCTTCTACAATTTTTTTCAAGTACCATCGCAGGGAGCGATCATACATAATCAAGATCAACAATAAAACCCCTACAAGAAGTATAAGTATGATCCAAGTAATAATTGGTCTAGACTGAAACAGTTGATTGTAGCCCAAGCCACAGAGTACTAATACAATGCCTAAGCTTACATAGAGTAATCCGTCTCGTTTTTCAAATTTTCTATCAGAATTAAAAAGTAACTCTAGAGAATTGCTGTTTAGACTAATGGAAAGCAAAAGGGAAGCCCCCTTGCGGAGGCAAGCCTCAAGGAGTAATGTTCCGGTATAACACCACAAGGAGCATTACTCAGATGTACTTTAACACATTGAACCAGCTGCGTCAGCAGATGTATGGCTGCTTTGAGCGCAGTCGGGATGCGCTCTTCAACGTGAGCGATGCGCTGTTGAGCGAGTCGCACGCACGCAGCCTGCCCGAATTGTCGCTGTCGGTCTTCTTCGAGCGTCGTTGGCCCAGCGTCTACGAAGCGCTGCAAGATGGGCGCATCAACACAGAAGGCTTGCGCGAGGTCTTCGTGCAGACCTTGCTGGAGAACACACCGCCAGAGGAGCCGATCTGGTTGGGAATCGATAGCAGTAGCATGCAACGCCTGGAAGCAGACAGCCTGCGCGATCGTGGTATGATCTATGTGCCGAACATGCCCCATACCACCAAACCGGTCAGCGTCGGCTACCAGTTTTCGACCGTGATGCTCTTGCCTGAGCAGCCCAGCAGTTGGGTCGGGATCCTGGAGCAACGCCGCATTGGCACCGAGCAGACGGCCATCCAGGTCGGCATTGAGCAACTGCGTGGGCTGCTGCCTCTGATGCCAGGACGTCGGGTCATCCTGCTGGCAGATCGCTGGTACGCCACTGCCGCCTTTGTGTGCGCCTGCCGTGAGTTGGCTGTGAGAGCACTGATCCGGCTCAAACGCAATCGCAAGCTGTATCGGGCAGCGCCTCCCCGCAAGCCGAAGCAGCGCGGCGCGCCTTGCAAACATGGCCCGCTCTTTCAGGGGACACGCCCCGAGACCTATGGACCTGCCGATGCCGAGTGGGAAGGGGTCGATGAGCACGGCAAGCGGGTGGTGGTCTCCTGCTGGCGTGGCTTGCATTTCCGCGAGGCGCCAACAGTCGAAGTCTGTGTGATCCGCGTCCAACGCGAAGCCGCCCGTGACAGCAAACGCGACCCGTGTGAGAGTTGGTTCGTGTGGACCGACCAGCAGGAGATCCCGTTGGAGCAAGTGCGCACCTGGTATCGCAAGCGCTTCTCGCACGAGCATGGCTATCGCTTTCTCAAGCAGGACTTGCTCTGGACGGCGGCGCATCTGCGCACGCCTGAGCAACTCGAACGCTGGAGTTGGATCGTGGCCTGTGCGTGCAATCAGTTGCTGCTGTGTCAACACCTGGGACAAGCGCTCCTGCGTCCGTGGGAAAGCAAGCAGCGGGCGGTCACCCCGCGACAGGTACGTCGGGTGATGCCCAGCATTTTGGTGCAGCTTGGCACACCAGCCAAGCGTCCCAAACCGCGTGGAAAATCGCCCGGCTGGCCCAAAGGCAGAGTTAGGACACCTGCGCCACGCTTTGCGGTCGTCCGCAAACCCAAACCGGTGCCCAAAACGCGCCGCAAGCGGGCTTGATTGCATGAAAATCGTTGTCATACGTCGTCCATTCCGACTTCTCACACGAAGTCGGCTAGCTCGGCATTAGTCTAAACGTCAATAACAGTATTATCTACATGGTTTGCATAAGTGTTCTCACTTAATACAACGGGGATCGCGGCCACTTCTCTAACGGATGAGGTTTCCAGGCACCAAAGGTACTGCAAAAGACAATAGTACGCATAACCTGTTGACTTCCGCCTGAATTGATAAACCATGTCTGAATGAGGGGATGAAAAGAACAAACGAGCAAGCGGGAGATTGGAAAGAGCGGGGGAGACGCTGAACATGGGAGTTGTTTTATAATATAACGTAACTAGCTGAACTACTCACGAAGGCGTCCACTGAACAGCTTGAAATACTACTCTGTTCTGATATGATTTGGCTCATATTCAGCCCACTGGTAGGTCGGATTGTAGGCATGGGAGAACTCGGGGCAGTCGACCTGCAAAGGACTATTCGGCAGATTAGATCCGAGTCATTAGTGTAGTGTAAAACATCACCGCAAATAGTGCAGTGCAAAGTCTCACTTTACAGCAGACTGAGAAGAATGGCAATCAGAAGTGCGGCCATAGGCTGAGGTAGTGATTGTTCAATAATGGATGCCAGTGATAAACGCAGTTTTAAGAGCTTTGCAATGATAGGGTTGCCCATGGATCCAACTACAGTCAAGCGAGGGAAGGACATACCCGCAAGTACTTCGGGAGAATGATGTGGAAATGGAGGTTGTACTTTCCCTTGCATTTCTACGCTATCTCCGTAGTTCGGACCGTATGGATTGTCGAGTGGTGCTCCAAGCATTTGAACTTCGATTTGCCCATGAGCGTTCTGCCAGGTTGAACCATTATTGATACTGATAGTGTTAACTGCCACGAGAAGCAGGCGGCTCCTATCAAGTATTTTCGGATCGTCTGCAACCGTGCCTCGTATCTCCAGTTTACTAACACCGTTAAATGAGTTTATTGATTGGGGATCACCGACAGGTGAAGAGATTGCAAGACGCCAGGCTCCCAGTAATAGCCAGAGTATGATGAGCGAGACGAGCATACATGTTCTGTCGCGCCAGAACAAAATGATGCATACCAACGCTATAGCAGCGCCAATTAGTAAGGCAAGTTGGGGCAATAGTAGCCAGGAATCAAGCAGAATACCTGACATCCATGCTACAGCTATCACGATCAAGATAAATCCGCGCAAGTCCGGCTGAACTTTGATATGCTTGATCACAAGATGTTCCTTGCCAAAGATGGCTCAAGAAGACTTGAAAAAATACAAATAGACATAGATTGGTAACCGGGCTTATATTGTTATAAGGCCTTTGATCTTTTCAAAAATTGTCTTACTAACAATCAGTTGTAGTTGATCGATGGAGGTAAACGGGCCATTTTGCTGGCGATAATTGACGATGCTTTGTGCTGTTGTAGCGCTGATATGGAGATTCTGGCGCATTTCGTCAGCGCTTGCAGTATTAATATTAACGAGCTGACCAGTAGTAGCTGAACCAGTAGTGCCAGGTCCAGGCACTCCTCCTACATATGTGGGCGGTTTTTCGCCGATACGAGTAACATATACTTCCTCACCATCACTTAAAGGAGCAGCCAGGTTAAGCGCGACGAGATCGGCATTCGGTAGCGGTCCCCCAGCGTCCTGTAATAGCAGATATACACGCGCTCGAGTTGGTAATATATACACTCCTGGATGCTTAATAGCTCCGACAACATATACATGAAGATTTCCATTCGCAGTCAGAGGACTGCCTGTGTCAACATTGCTATTTGAGGAAGTTCCGCTGAAATTTTGCTGGGTGATTGCTGGAGATGAGTTGGTTGATGCAGGTGTGTGCCAGATGAAATAGAGCGCGATACCGATTGCAAGAATAATGATGATAGCAACTATGCGCGTGAGTTTCCTCTTGAGAGGATTTTTTGAGGGAGGCGCAGCGGGATTGGTTTCCGTCGTAGCGCTAAGATCAGTTTCTGGCGCGGTTTGTTGTTGAGTGGGTTGTTGCAGTGCCAGTGCTTCTAGCAGCTGTGTTGTGAAATTGTGAAATTGCGGTGTTTGTGTCATGGCCCTGATCCCTCCTACGTTTGCTCATCGGTTCAAGCATAGCAGGTGGGAAGCGCGGTTGTCAATAAAAATGAGGCAGCGTTGACGATTGTGCTATCTCTTCATTGCTTACCTCCAAATGTCTAGGATGGAATAAGCCTCTTTTTGCAGCACAACCACGGCGTGTGCTATACTTGGCATGATAGTTCTCATGGTGGTTTTCTTATCGAGAAAGAATGGACAAGATCATGTTCAATGAGTATATCGACAAAGCGATGCAACATGCCCAATGTGAGCAAATTGAGGACGGAACCTACTTTGGCCGGATTCCTGGCTTCAAGGGTGTTTGGGCAAACAAACCAACTGAACAGGAATGCCGCGAGGAATTGCGTGAGGTTCTGGAAGGCTGGATACTACTCAACATTGCTGATCACACCCCCTTACCCAGAGTCGATGGGATGACGTTGGAAGTAGG